>Ga0265299_10005022_pt1 | contig 12374 bp, 9 predicted proteins | sample AusTroGonzalo_MG_4_FD_193485 | JGI IMG/M metagenome (GOLD analysis project Ga0265299, IMG submission 193485) | Bovine rumen microbial communities from tropical cattle in Woodstock, Queensland, Australia - Gonzalo_02 | ecosystem: Host-associated > Mammals > Digestive system > Stomach > Rumen ...
GCATAGAAAGCCACCTTACGTTCAGTTGCTCCGTGCGCTGCTACTAAATCAAGGAAATGCTGCATGATTTGTTCGCCGTGCGTCTGCTGACTTGAGAAACGAGGAACAACCTGCTTGTGAAGGCATTTCAGGTCTTCCATCAATGCCGAGAGCATGTGTTCGACTGTCGCAGGAGAAAAAGCATCTTGGTGTACCACTTCCCAAATCAAGTCCAGATATCTGCCTATACGCGCAAAATCATTATCCGAAAGGTGCCATTGCGTACAACGGGGAAAACCAATAGAAAGATGTTGATGCGAAACTGTTTGCGCATTGAAATCATCAGACATGTCGGTTATCTCAATGTAGGTGTTTTCCGGTATGACCAATATATCACCGGCTTGCAGTTGGAACGGCAGAAGGTTTATCCGGAAAGTGGCTGTTCCATCAGACACGCGCAACACCCGACCTATTTCGACATATTGCGGCGTGCGAACCATTTCCAGCATTGGATTTCTGACGACTGAACGCATATCGCGGAAGAACACAAAATCATCGGACACGTATATGTCTGAATTTTGCCCGACCAGTGCGTGCAACATGTTTGGACGCAATATGACCTTTTTTGTTTTCACAAACTAAAAATCGGTGCAAAGATACAATAATTTTGGCATATTTGCAAGAAAAAAAGTGAAAATCATAGAAATTGCACATCTTTTCATTAAAAAGGTTTAGTAATTACGCGCAAAAAGCAGTAATTTTGCAGCGGATTTAGAAACAAATACAGATAATTTATGAATTGGTATCGAAACAATTGGTATTACGTAGGCGGTGGCATTTTTGTGGTGCTCGCCATAGTGATGTCGCTTTTCGGCGAACTCATCGACCCTGTACGGCGAATCATGATCGTCGGCTACATGGGATTGCTTATTCATCAGTTTGAGGAATATGTGCTGCCCGGCGGTTTCCCCATGGTGTGGAATATTGTGCAGTCAGGCGAACGCGAGATTTACAACCGCTATCCGATGAACAAAAACACATCCTTCGTCTGCAACGTGTGTATCATGTACCCGCTCTATATCGCAGGTATCATCTTCAGCGATTGTTTTATTTGGGGACTGATGCTGATGTTCTTCTCCATGACGCAGATTTTCATCCACGGCATCATTTTCAATATCAAAATGAAACGCCTGTACAACCCCGGTGTAGCGACGATGATGCTCATTCTCATCCCTGTCGGCATCTACTATATTTGGTATGTGGCTTCGCATTTCTCATTAGCGTGGTGGTACTATGTGGCGGCAGGTGTGCTGTTGCTTCCGGTGTCGTTCTGTAGTCTAATGCTGCCGATTAAACTACTTGCAGACAAGAACTCCAAGTACATCTGGCCGCAAGAGGAATGTGAGAAATTCCACGTGCTGGATAAGATGAAAAGATAAGGTCATCTATCTAAGACTACTCTTTCAGACTCACGCAAAAAACAGCGTGGGTCTTTTTGTTAGAACAAAAAAAAATCACGCAAAGGCACAATTTTTGTTGTATGAAATTTAACTTTTGCCTGTTTGATGCATCTTGTAGAGTGAGAGCCCACAAGAACGTGGAAAGTTAAACAAAATTTGGTAAATTATGAAACGAATTCTATTGATGGCATTGGTAGTCCTGTTCACGACAGGCACCATGACCGCACAAACCCCGAAGGGCAAGAAAAGTGAAGCAGCGCGTACAGAGCAGAAGCGTCCGGACGGCAAGGCTAAAGCAATGGAGCAAGCCAAAGCCTACGTGACGGAGTTTGGACTGAACGAGCAGCAGGCAAAGCAGTTCACAGAGACGTACCACGCGTACAACAAGAAACTGCACGCTATTCATCTGCTCTATCGTCCCGAACGTCCGGCGGAAGGTGAAACGCTGACAGACGAGCAGATTGAGCAACGTATCTTGGACAATTTCGCCCAGAGCCGCGCTATCCTCGACGTGCGCGAACAGTATTACAAGGAGTTCCGCAAAATTCTCACTCCATCGCAAATCAACAAGATCTTCGAGGACGAGAAAGCGCGTCGTGCAGAGATGCGTGGTCGTCCGAGACCCGAGAGACCTGCACAATGAGACTGTTTCGTGACAAGCCTACAGCGGAAGAACTGATAGGGCGGTACCACAAGCCGCTCTATTGGCATATCCGGCGCATGGTGGTCAGTCACGACGATGCCGAAGACGTGCTGCAGGAGACATTCATCCAAATTTTTGAGCACCTTGCGGACTTAAAAGACCTGTCGCAGGAACGTGCGTGGGTGTATCGTATTGCCACGAATGAAGCGCTCCAGTGGCTGCGCAGCCGACATGAGTTCGTCTCGCTGGACGCAGAAGATGCCGACACATCGCCGCTCATCAATACCCTGCAAGCGGACACCTACACGGACACCGGCGACGCACTCGTGCTACTTTTCCAAGAAGCCATATTGACGCTTCCGACCATGCAGCGGACGGTCTTCAACCTGCGGTATTACGATGAACTGCCGTACGAAGAGATTGCGGCTGTCACGGGTTCTTCAGTAGGTGCCGCCAAGACCAATTATCATTTCGCAAAAGAAAAAATATCCACTTATATATTAGAAAGAAGTTAGAGGTTAGACCGCTAACGCTGTTAGATTTAGACTTATGAAACAAGATATTTTTGAAAAAGTAGGCAAACGTACACCTTACCGCACGCCGGACGGCTATTTTGAGGCTTCGGAGCAACTGCTCAAAGCACGTAGCTATCGTGCGACAACCGTTGTGCACCGCACCTCATTGCATCATGCATTGAACTGGTCTTTCGGGATTGCAGCCGCAATCGCGCTTGTTATCGGCATCTTTGGCATATTACGTACGACATTGCCCACGAGCGTTCCGAGCGACTCGCCGTTTTATTCACAGACCGTCAGTGCTGATGAGCCGCTTTATTCTCAAACTGACGATGCTTCGGACGACTGGAGCGACTTCGCCGATGCCGATATTTTTCTTGACAATATGACGTGGTAATAGTATGAAACACATTCTTTCCCTTATACTTTTAGCCCTTGCCTGCTACGCTTATGCTGCCTATCCGTATCTCACGTTTGAGGACACGAACGGAGCAAAGACATCGGTTGATGCCGCCAACCTGACCATGACCGTCAGCGGCACGACACTTAACGCCGGTTCGCAAGCGTTCACACTCTCTGCACTAAGCAAGATGTATTTTTCGGAGATGGACGAGAGCACTACCGCCATCGAGAACACCGAGTCAGAGCAGTCGGTCGTGGCATACTATGACCTGCAAGGACGCTTGTTATCGAAAGACCGTCTGCCGGCAGGTATATTCGTTATTCCTGTCACTGCTGCAACGGTTGAGAACCATGCAAGAGCCAAAAACATTAAACGCACAGCCGGCGCAGAGCAAGTGCTGAACATCTCCATCGGAGGCGTGACGTATGTGTTTCCTGCTCAGATGACAGGCGAGATGACCTTTACGAACGGTACGACGCTGACCGTCCTCGACCGCACGTTCACGCTCGGCGAGATAGAGCAGATGAACGTCAGCGGGACGGCGGACAACACCGTGCAAGTGGTCTATAACGAAAACACAGAGCCTGCCGTAAGCATCCTTGCCGACCAACAAGCAGATTCGACAGGTGCGTACGGCAACAGTTCCAACCGTTCGTTGTTCGAGGTGGCATTAAGCGGGCTCATACTGCGCTTCGACAGCAGCCGCGTCACGCATGTGGAGATAGAGAGCGTGGACGGCTACGTCATCGCCGGACGTGACACACTCGACGCCGGCACCCTGCCGATGCACGCTACCTACACCCACCACTCCGTGCCCGACAAACACAGCATCGTCACCTATCACGCAGCAGATGGCGGGACGTTCACAGCCGGCAGGGATTACTATGTGCCGCTTTTCCCGACCGACCTCTACGGCGGTTACCGGCTCTCCATCTTCAAGGACGGGCTGGTGGCGCATTATTTCGGCGTACATCAGCGTGCCGAGGCGGGCACGTTCATCCGTCCGTTGGATCTCAAAGAGAACGAACTGGAGTTTGACGACCCCGATGCGCCGTTGGTGGAGGACGAGCGACCCGGTCTGAACGAAGAGACCAAGGCTGCACTTGCCGCCTACAAACGCAATCCCACTGAAGCCAACAAACAGGCGTTGCTGGATATGATGGGTGTGCGTTACGACAAGGTCGTGGCGCGCAAGAAAGCCAAACTGCGTGAACTGGAGCGAGAGGCACATCATCAGTCGCTCATTGATGAGATGCAAGCTATCGTGGATGAGATGGTGGAGAACCGCGACATCCGCATCGAGCAGCAGTTCCTCCGCCTCATCGACCCGCGCGAGGACGAAGACCCGAACGATGCGTGGATGGTGTTGCGCGGAGCAAACGGCAATGCCGACAACCCTTATATCGCCTATGCGCCTGTCACCAACGCCGAGTACGCGCTCTATAACACGGCATTCACGTACACTGCCGGACAGGATAACTGGCCCGTGGTGAACATTTCTTACAACGACGCGGTCGCTTACTGTGATTCACTTAGTGCGCACGACACACAGCATACCTACCGCCTGCCGACCGAAGAAGAATGGATTCTGTCCGCAGGACACATGCCAAAAGATGTAGTCATGAACAGCAACCATGTAGAAAGTGGTCTGACGGCTGTTGATGCCTATGCGCAGACTACGGGTGCGTGCGGCGGCATTGATTTCTGGGGTAACTGCTGGGAGTGGACATCCACGCAGAACGACTTGGGAGAGTATATCGTCAAAGGAGGAGCATGGGATACCAGCAGGGATGAGTGCCGCACCGAGTACTCCGACGATGCCCGCAACGGCACCCAAGGCTATGCCAACGTCGGCTTCCGTGTGGTAAGAGCAGACAGGTAGTAGCCAACGTATCATCTTTCAGACTCACGCAAAAACAGCGTGGGTCTTTTTTTTCTACCTACGGTCTGCCTTGCTACGACTGCACTACTGCGTAGTTTGTAAAGTAGCCGCAGATACTCGCTCTCCCCATGCGAAACGGGATCCCGAATAGTGGGGCTCGCACGGCGCGCAGCGCAGATCGACTGAGCAACGCGAAGGAGAACCTGGGTTTAAGAGCCCGCACATCCACCGATTTTTTTGTATTGTAGCCTAATCCGTAAGGATATTGGCAGTCAGAACGGACGTATGGGAAGCTTGCTTACAAATACGGCCGGGCTTACTGGTAATGAGTACCGCAGGTACAGGCTACAACAAAAAAAAGACATCCCGAAGGATGTCTGAAGGGTGGAATGTGGGGCTCGAACCCACGACACTCGGAACCACAATCCGATGCTCTACCAACTGAGCTAAGACCACCATGTCGGCTGTTGGCTTTTAGCCGTTAGCCGTTCGCTTTTTGCCAATAGCCAATAGCAAATAGCCAATGGCCGATTTTCAAAAGCGGCTGCAAAGGTACTGCTTTTTTTTGAAACTACCAAATATTTGCGCAACTTTTTTCAAAAAAAGCAGCAAAGGGCACCTTATTCAAATGTTTTGCGCCAAAAAACAGAGGTGATGTCTTCCCATGAGTCCCCTACCCGCTTATACAAACGCTGGTTGGTGGTCGGAGACTTCAGTCCGCCAAGCGCCTCGATATACGGACCGAGTTTGATATAATCAAACGGACAAGAAGCCTCTCCCCCGCCCTCCCCTAAAGGGAAGGGAGCTTGTTGGCGGCCGGAGTACCAGGCTACTTTAAGACCAGCTTCGCCTGTAAGAACGTTATCACTGTAAGACCGCTTCGCTGTAAGACCGCTCGTTTCACTCGCTGTAGGATTTTTTATGTGTTTGGCGAGGCGGAGGACTTCGGCGGGGTTGGCATCGCCGCCCATGAACGCCACACAGGTGATGAGTCCGGAATATTTCTCAATGAGCGCATCCAAAAGGGCCTCGTCGAGGGGTTCGCCTATATCCTCCGCCAAGTGCGGACTATGGCAGCCCGGGCAGTGACAAGGACAGTTAGAGAGATTCAGGGCAAGTGTTACCTTGCCCGGAATCTCTTGAAAAACGATGTCGTAGGAAGCTACCTTAAGCATTCAGCTGTCAGCCGTCAGTATTCAGATTAACAAACCGGGGCTTTGGCGGGTTCGGCGTAATAACGCTTCGCAGCCTCTTTCTGACGAGCCTCCGAGAAATTGGACACACGCTTCATATATCCGATGACGCGCGTGAGGTAGTCCACGTTCTTCGAATGGCAATGCGGACATTCCTTGAGGTAGCGCTTGTCAATGTGACCGCAGTCGTTGCAGACGGTGTTGGGGATGTTGAACGTGAAATAGTTACATCCCTCGATAGCGGCTACGCGGAGTAACTGGCGGTACTGCTCCTGGCTGAGGTGCTCCTCAAGGTTGCAGTGCAGCGCGCTACCGCCGGTGAGGTGCTCGATGTACTGACGGCCATGGAGACGGAAGCGGTCGAGGACGTTGAGCGAGGTGTCTTCCACGATGTAGAAGTAACTGTTGTAGCAGTCACGCGGTACAACATAACCGTCTTCCTTGTCCCATTTAGCGTGCTTTACACCTACGTTCTCCGCAGGAATCATCTCACAGTTGAACATGATATCCTTCGTGCGGTACTCTTTATTCTTCTTCTCGATGATACCCAGCAGTTCCTGTACGAAATGCGCGTACTCGGGGCTGTCTTTGATTTCGATGCCGAGGAACTCCGCAGCCTCTACGAGACCATTCACGCCGATGGTGAGGTACTGACGGCCGATGTTGATATAACCGGCGTCGAAGAGCGGCAACATGCCTTTTTCCTGGAGGTTCTTGAGGTTCTCATTGTACGCCAGTTGTACCTTGTGCATGAGGTCCACTACATCTTCGATGTATGCCTGATACGGGATGTTATTACGTACAGCGTACTGGATAGCGCGGTTGAGGTTGATGGTAAGCACGGATTTCGAACCCGTGGAGATACCACCGGCGCCGAGCGTGTAACTGAAACTGTTGTCGGTGATAGCATTACGCAGACGGCAGCAGGAAGAGAGGCTGTCGGCGTTATCGCTGACGTAGGTGAAGAACGAGTGTCCCTTTGCGTACATCTCCGCCGTGAAGTCGCCGTACTCCTTATCCTTGATGTCCCCGTTCTCCGCGAGCAGCGCCATGGTCTCTACCGGGAAGGTGAGGACGCAGCGCGTACGCTCGTCGTTGAACCAGTTCATGAAACGTTTCTGCAACCAGTTGAGGCTGTCCCAATGCGGAGCCTCACCATTCGGGAAGCGGAAGTTCTCAAACAAGCTCTGGAAATAAAAACGGTCATAATAACTGATATTCCAGAACACCGACTGGAAATTACGCGCACCGGACGGCTGATTCAAACTGTACACCACCTGTTGGAAACAGTCCGTAATCACCTTGTCAATCGTGCGACGTTTCTTACTCAGGTCAACCACCTCATCCGCACGCTTGTAGTAATCCTCGCCGTATTCCTGCTCAATGAAATAGTTCATATACATAAGGAACTCGGGCGTAGCGCACGCGCCTGAGAGCATGGACGAAACCATGAATACCATGTTAATGAACCCGCCGCAGAACGATTTGAGGTTATGAGGAGGTGTCGCGTTACCGCCGATAGACTTCGTGCCGCCGATGAGCCACGGATACATCGTGATGGATGCGCAGTAGTTAGCGAGGTTCGTCTCGTCGTTCTTGTAGATGAAGTGCTGGTTGAGCAGGCTCATATAACGGTCGGACAACTCCTTGCCGAACATCGATTTGATGCGCTCGGTCAACAGACGGCGGTTCAAGCGGATGAAGCCTTGCTTGGGCAACTCACCGATGAGGGTGGCGATGTTCTTGTGCTCCACATTGGCGTTGGCGTCGAATTTCGAACCCTCCGCCGCATTGGAAGCCTGCACGTAGTTCATCATGAAATCCAGACGGCGCTGCGTATCGCGGTCCTCCGTGTGGCCCTGGCGATAGAGGATGAACGCTTTGGCTACCTGATAGTAACCCTCCGCCATCAATGCAACCTCCACCTGGTTCTGAATTTCCTCGACCGTTGCTTCGTTATGTACTCGTAAGTGCGAGAGGATGGCGCCCAAGGTCTCCTCCGTTGCAAAAGCACCTACCGCTAAGAATGCCTTTGAAATGGCATTTTTGATTTTGTCAATGGTAAAAAGTTCCTTCTTACCGTCACGTTTGATAATATAAGTTTCCATATATATAGTATAAAGATCGTTCGTTACTCTCACTGTTAGCTATTAGCCGTTAGCCATTAGCCGTTAGCTGTTAGCTGTTAGCTGTTAGCCGTTCGCTTTTTGCCAATAGCCAATAGCAAATAGCCAATGGCCGATTTTCAAAAGCGGGTGCAAAGGTACAACAAATATTTTAATTGTGCAAACTTTTTGGCAAGAAAATTTAAAGAAAATTTTACAAAGTTATCCAAAACAAAATACTAAATTACTTATAATAAGCGATTTATATTTTTTATCAACAGAAAAAGTTTTCCAAAAAGAAAAATTGTTGATAACTGGCGGTTATACATAACAAAAAAGAAGGCCGCGCCAAGCGCAGCCCTCCATTTTACTCATTTGAGCGTTATTTCTTAACGAACACGAGTACCCTGAGCGTTGAAGATTTTGCCGTCACGAACGATATACAAGTTACCATCCATTACGACTTTCTTCACCTCATTGGTCAGCTCGATATTCTCGATACCTTGCTCTTCTTCCTCAGCCGTCTTGATAACGAACTCGTAGCGAACATTGTTCTTTGCCAATACCCAGCCTTCGAGTTTGTAGCTACCCTTGTTACCCGGAGTAACGGTGAACTCAGCGTCAGCGAAGGTAAATTGACCATCTTCGAGAGCGATTACCGAATACGGAGAATATACATCAGCCATCGTGAATGTACCAGCGAACTCCTCCGGAACAACAGCTATTGTGAATACGTACGAAGAGTCTGCCGGAGCTGCAGCAACATAGTGGCTGAAACCATAGTACCAAGAGTACTCGCTTACATCCAGATAGGTTGCGCTATCCAGTTCGAACTTAACGGTGTCGTTTGCTACAGCCTTGTTGCTGCGGAGCGTCAACAGATAGCAGTGCGAGTCGGTAGCAAGGTAAGAAACCTTGATGTCATAGCCTTTCTCATCCTCCGTAATAATCATGCCGAGGTCTGCATAGTCAATCTTCGTGGTGTCGGCGCCTGCAATAGCATACAGACCGCAGTACTGCTCATACATGTCAGCGAGTTTGAACTCACCGGCGATAGTGGTGCTGTAGTAGTCCATCATCAGGGCGTACTCGTCGTCCATTGTAATGAAATAGAAGTCACCGGAATAGTCGTCGATGATGACCGGCTCAACGAAGGTATGGAAGATAGTATCCGTAGCCACCGGCTTGGTGTAGGTCAGGTGCATCTTGTAGAGGATGGAATCAGCGAGGAACAACTCCGTATTGATGTCAAACACACCGTCATTCTCAATAATAGTAGCCTTTGCATCGAAGATGCCACCTACATTTACGGTGTCAGTACCGTTGATAGCGAACAGACCCGTGTAGTCAGTCCAGAAGTCATCGAGGGTGTACGTACCTGCCAACTGATCGGTTACGATGTCGAACATTGCAACATATTCAGCATTCTCGCCGGTGAAATAATAGTCGCCGTCATCAGCATAATACTTGAGGAACGAAACCGGGCCGAACTCAATAGCGATGGTGTCCTTGGGCTCACTCGGAGCGAAGAACGTCAGGAGGATTTCAAAAGTCGTTCCCTCCTCGCTCATACCGAGAGCCGTGAATTTCGGGCCATTCTCGGTCATAATCAACTCAGCCTGATCTACCGTTATCTCGATGTAATCCTCATCGTTGTGGTAGATTGCGATAGAGATGTTCTCAGCCTCCGAAGAGTACGTGCCGTAATAGTCCTCACCTTCAGGATACAGCGAGCAATCAGCGTACCACTCATCCGAGCCGCCACCGAGGAACACAAAGCCGAACTCAGCCCAAGAGGCATCGATGGAGAGGTTGTTCGCCTCAATTTTGATTACCTCGCCGTTTGCCTTGGCCTGAGCCTTGACAATCTTCTTCTCCTGCTTCTGGATAGCGGCAAAGTCCTTTACATTTTTCGTGCGAGCGAACTGCGGAGCAGCCACTGCACTCAGGGCGATAATCAAGCCCATGAAAAGAGTAGAAAGTTTTTTCATAACTTAATAAATTTGTTAATAAATACTAGTATTTGTAAGCAATTTTGCTTTTTTTCTCACAAATCGGCGACAAAAGTACAGTTTTTTTTGGAAATATGCAAGAATTTTCGTACCTTTGCAAACTCAACTTTACAAAATGCCACAAAATGAAGCGTTTTTACACCTTATTTATTCTTGCGCTGGCATGCCTGAGCGCACACGCGCAGACGCGCTACGTAGGCGGCGACATATCCATGCTGCCCAAATATGAGCAGTACAGTTCCGGTTACAGAGATGTGAACAATGCCAAAATCAACGACCTGATAACATGGCTCGTTCAAGATTGCGGATGGAATACTTTCCGCGTTCGTATCTTCGTGAACCCCAAGCAACTGAACCCGAAAGGAGAGACGGATTATGCCGTTTGCCAGGACCTTGCCTACGTCACCGCGTTAGGAAAGCGCATCAAAGACGCCGGCGCCTACTTCATGCTTGATTTCCACTACTCCGACACCTGGGTAGATGCGCTGAACATACAAGCCCCCGCTGCATGGCAAGGCGTTTCGGATGCCGCCATGGCGGACAGCCTCAGCCGTTATACGCATGCGGTGCTGCAAACGCTCAAAGCCGCCGGCGCCACGCCCGACCTCGTCCAAGTGGGTAATGAAATCATGTACGGCTTATGCGGCATCAAAGTAGCGCCGTACACCAGGGCTGACAGTAACTGGGACGGTTACCTCGGGCTGCTTCATGCCGGTTGTGACGCCGTGCGCGAGGAATGCCCGGACGCACAAATCATCATTCATACAGACCGCCCCACCAACAGCGGATACAACTCCTATTACTATAACAAATTGAAGAACGCCGATGTCGATTTCGATGTCATCGGCCTTAGTTACTATCCTTTCTGGCACGGCTACCTCAACGCCGAACAGGTGGCAACGAAAACGGACAAGAACAACCTCGTCAATGCCATCAACAACCTCAAGACGCTGTTTCCGGACAAACGCGTGCAAATCGTAGAATGTGCGTATAACTTCCAGTATTGGCCTTCCGCGGGGGTGAATTACGACACACGCGACGCATGGCCATGCTCCGTTGCCGGACAGTACCAGTTCGTCAAAGATCTTGTCGATAACCTCAAACCGCTCGAGAACGTGGACGGCATTTCCTATTGGTTTCCGGAAGATGCCGGCAACGGCGATTACGTCAACTGGACCACCAAAGCAGGTCTGATAGAAGAATCATGGTCCAACCGCGGGTTCTGGAATGAAGCCTCCACCACCTCCGGCCATGCCATCAACAAGACCGGCGCGGCAAGCAGTACCGTACCCGCAGCGGATGTATGCGCGCCGTATTACATGCGGAAATTCTATAATTCTACGACTGAGATTGAGCAAGCTGACTCTCGTACAACTCCACCATGTCGAAAGCTCCTCCGATGTGGGAGGCTTCTTCTATGCTTGCCAGACGGCTCTCTTTACGCTCCTGACGGATGCCGGCTATGATGAACATCAGCACGGCGAGGATGAAATAAGCGGCCGTCAGTCCCCACAAAGCGAAATACTCCGTGCGCGTCGTCCAAAGCGATGCGCCCATGGAGTTGATATGTATGTAGCCGTTCGCCGCCCATGTGAAGGGGATGAGATGCGAGAGGTACTGCCATCCGACAGGAATCATCTCTTTCGGCCACGAGATACCGGCGATGAAGAGGAAGATAAGGGAAGTGGATATAAGCAGCACCAGTCCAGACTCGCGGTTACGGATGAAGAATCCGACGCAGATAGCCATGAAAATGACTGAGAGGATGAAAGGCACGTTGAAACTCAGGATATCCACAATAGAGCCTATATACGGAATACCGAAGAGACGCGGCAGCAAACCTAACAGGACAGCCGCCATCGCATAATAAATCAGGAAATAGGCGGCGCCCCGACCGATGATAGTACGCAATGCCGAATAACCCCGTTTTCGTCCGGGAATACGATAGACTTCGGATTTCTCTTCCCGCACCGTTCCCGCTAACATACAAATACCGAAGAACAGCGTCTGATGCAAAATCATCACCAGTACCGCGGGGATGAGGAATGAGCCGTAGCCGCCTGTCGGCGAGAAGAGAGCCGTCTCGGTGTATGGCGCGTCCTGCACCAATGCCCATGCCATCTCCTTGCCATAACCCATGGCCTCATAACGGTCTATCTGGATATTACGCATCTCGTCGAGC
>Ga0265299_10005026_pt1 | contig 12368 bp, 11 predicted proteins | sample AusTroGonzalo_MG_4_FD_193485 | JGI IMG/M metagenome (GOLD analysis project Ga0265299, IMG submission 193485) | Bovine rumen microbial communities from tropical cattle in Woodstock, Queensland, Australia - Gonzalo_02 | ecosystem: Host-associated > Mammals > Digestive system > Stomach > Rumen ...
TCAACCGCCGCGTTTATATAGTCCTTGTCGGTCTTGCCGACCACAAGCAAAGTAATGTTCATAATTACTGAATAAAAAGCGTGTAAAGATAGGGGAAAGTTTTGAAAGAAAGGATGTAATTGCAGATAAAAATTACAAATCTTAAATTATTCGTAATTAATTCTTGTTGAAAAGAAATAAAGTATTATTTTTGCATCGTTTTCATATATGCTGAAAATAATGCAAAAATAATAAAACATGAATGTGGAGTTATTTAACAATCCATTGGATACCAATACTGTAACTCGTAAATCTTTACAGCGAAAGGGCATACCTCCTGATGTATGGATGAGCTTTGAGGTCGCTCAAACTAGCTATAAGGGACAATCTATGTTACTGCTAAAGCAGATTGTTGACCAGAGCTATACTCCAAAGCAACTGCGATATTTTTCCGATTGTCTGAGCAGAGAGTTCGGTATGCCTGTATCATTCGTGTTTGATTCAATGCCTTACTATTTGCGCGAGCGCCTGTTCGAAAAGAACATTTACTTCATAGTTAGCAACAAGTATGTCTTTTTGCCATCACTATTCATAAACTCAGCATCACAGGACACGAAGCGCCATACCGTATTGACTACGGCGGCACAGTATCTGTTGCTATACCATTTGCAGAAGTCGAGCATTAATGGTCTTACGGCGCAGGACATTGCCGCGTGTACGCCATTGCAATATACAACCGTCACCCGTGCAATCAAAGTTTTGGCAGAATTAGGACTTTGCAGAATTACAAAGGATGCGTTACGCTTCAAAAGAATTTGGTTCGATGCTTCTGGTGCTTCGCTGTATAAAATGGCAACGCCTTATCTTGTCAGTCCAGTGAAAGCAGTGTATTATTGCGATGCAATACCGCTGAATCACAATATGCTGTTGTCCGGAGTGAGCGCACTTTCGCGATATACAATGCTCAACGATGATGAAACGACAACATACGCTATCGAATTCCAGACTTTCAGTGAGTGTAAGTCCGATTTCTGTTTTCTTAATCCAATAGAGGGCAGATATAGGATTGAAGTTTGGAATTACAGTCCTATTCCGACTGAAAAAGAAACGGTTGACAAATTGTCGCTTGCATTAAGCATGAAAGACTACGACGACCCAAGAATAGAAAAGGAGAAAAAACAGTTGACTGAAGGCTTATGGTAACAGGATTTGATGTTTTCAGGGATGCGATGTCGCAATTTGCTGATAATTTTGTAGTTATCGGTGGAACAGCGTGCGATGTCAGTCTGGCAAACACCGGACGCACAAGGCACGCAACCAAGGACATAGATATAATTGTAATAGTAGAGAATCTTACCGCCGAGTTCATAAATGCGTTTTGGCGTTTCGTCAGACAGGCTGGATATAGGATCGGCAAGCGAGAAAATTCGGTTGGCAATAGCGTGTATGCTCTTTATCGGTTCAATCGTCCCGAAAGAGAAGGTTATCCGTGGCAGATAGAGTTGCTTGCTCGGCAGTCGGATTTGCTTGACGATTCGGCATTGAAAATAGAGCCGTTGAAATTGGAAGATAGCCAATATTGCCTGTCGGCTATTGTTATGGACGACGATTTGTACCATTTTGTGGTGCAGCATAGCGAATCGCGCGAGGGGCTTAGGATGGCCGACGAGTATGCTCTTGTATGCATGAAGATGGTAGCCTACCAGAATATGAAACAGGATAAGGAATTGGGTTTGTCCGTCGATGAGAATGATATAAAGAAGCATAGGCGCGATGTGTTTAACTTGCTCGCGACAGGAAAAATTAACGATTCGGTTTCCGTGTGCAAAAGTATCTACGATATATACCAGGATTTTATTGGCAATATGACAGAACTTCACGCAGGAAATCCTAATGTTCTTGCACAATCGTTAGGCGTTAACCCTGTGTTGGTTGAAAGATATTTTGAATTGTTGGAAACGATTTTTATGCTTGAAAAATGAAAATACAATATGTAAGCGATTTGCACCTTGAATTCAAGGAGAATAGTCAATATCTGAGGGACAATCCATTGGATGTCGTTGGAGATATTTTGCTGATTGCTGGGGATTCTGCCTATCTTGATACGCCAGAATTCAGTCACCATCCTTTTTGGGAATGGGCTTCCGCAAATTATAAGGAAGTTGTTGTTTGCTTGGGCAATCACGAATTTTATCAGTTTTATGATATTTCCAAACTGATAGATGTATTTTGCGGCGAAATAAAACCAAATGTGCATTACTACTATAATTCGGTTGTTCGTTTTGATGATGTTGACATTGTGGTTTCTACGCTATGGGGACATATAAATCCACCAGATGTATATATTACCGAGCATGGAGTAAATGATTTTTATCGTATTAGAAACGGACAATACAGATTGACGGCAGAGGTGTTTAATGCTGAAAATGAAAAATGCGTGTCATTTATAAAGCAGTCTGTAAAAAATAGCAAGGCAAAAACAATAATTGTCCTTACTCACCATGTGCCTACAAGTCTTGCTGTCGCCAAAGAATTTAAAGACAGTCCAATAAATGGTGCATTCACTTGTGATTTGTCCGAATATATTGCAGAATCAGGCATTGATTATTGGATTTACGGACATTCGCATCGCAATATTGATTGTACGGTTGGAAAGACCAAAGTTGTTTGCAATCAACTTGGATATGTGTTCAATGGAGAACACCTTAATAATGGATTTGCAAAATCAAAATTTATTGAAATATAATAGTTTAGGTATAATAAAAGCACAAATACTCATGAAAACCCTTCTCACATTTTTACTTTTAACCCTTTCTGTTCTGACAGTTGCGGCGCAGAATTATGTTACAATTGAGCAGATTAGCGACGGTTGGGAAAAGAAAATTATCACAGGCGTTAAGGATGGCAGTATTCTTTCGCTAGTAAGGGCATTCAACAATGTTTGGCATAACCGCCCGACTACCGACCTGCTGAAAAATCTGGTAAGCAACAACGGCGAAGGCGACTACGATATAATTGTTGACAGCCCAAACGGTTATGTTTCGGCATTTGAACTTGGCGACGACGGCGAATCGTTCTCGGCTTGTGTGTGGAAACGAAACAACGGACATAGACTATTCGCGTTCGTGTTCCAGAAAATGCACGGACTGAGCATAAGCCAGATAATCCTGTTCTACGACTACGACCCTGACGAAGGCACACTCACGCCCGAGTACAACGAACTGTCAAAATTCACCCCTTCATTCAACGACAGCTACCATCCAATAACCTATTTGTTACCACGAAAAGGCAAGGATATCGTTGTAAACGAATACTTTATGAACTGGTATTCATCCATCAGACATATTTACAAATGGGACGGGATGGAACTTTATTATCATTCTGCTGAGATTGAGAAATTTGACGTTCTTCGTAAAGAGTACGATGAAATGTACGATGATTTTGAAGACTCAGATTTTACAAAATATATCCTCTACGACTTCGACGAGGACGGCAATCCAGAATTGTGGCTTTCGTCGCAAAACGAAGAATATCAGGCGATCTATTCAATAGTCGCAGGCGAAATACGGATGCTTTCGTCAACATATTTCAAGACAAATTTCACCTTTTATAGCAATAGCGCCATTGGTGCCGCTGGCGGATGCGGAACAGGATGCTTCTATACGCGATGCGTAATGCTCAAGGATAGCAAAACATACCGTACTTGCGAAGAATTCCAGATGTACGATTTCGAAAAGGACAAATTGGAAAGTTCGTACACAATTGACGGACAAGAAGTATCAAATAAAGCAGGTGAAAATATGTTCAAGTCGCTTGGCGAATCTATAGAAATCAAGCCGAAGTTCAGACAGCTATTTTTAAGAGACTGAACTTGTTAATAATTAATGTATAAAATGCAAGGTAATAACTTCGGACTTCTGAATTAATGGCTAACTTTGCATCTGAAAAATTTGGTTTATTTTTTGCATACAACTATAGCAACTTAAAAAAGACTTTAGAGTATGAAAAACATAAGGTTAATATTGACAGCGCTTGCAATGCTGATTACTTTTTCGGCATTTTCGGCAATTCCACCTAAGGTTTTCGATGCAATGAAGGTTGGAAATTCTACCGAACTTTCAAAGTACTTCAACAATTCGGTTGAAGTGGCAATTCTTGAAACCGAGTCGGTTTACAGCCGTCAGCAAGCCGAACAAGTGGTAAAGAACTTTTTCGAGAAAAATTCGCCGAAGAACTTCACCCTTCTGCATCAAGGCGGAAAGAGTGAAGCACAATACGCAATCGGTACGCTCGAAGTCGCAAACGGAAAGAAATTCCGCGTTTATTTCCTTGTTAAGGAACAGTCGGGCACTCCGCTAATTCATCAGTTAAGAATAGAAGAAGAACAATGATTCCAGAAAAATATCTAACCTCGCTCATCGCAAGGGCGTTTGAAGAGGATTTGGGCGACGGCGACCACTCGACGCTGTCGTGCATTGACAAGTCGGAACAAGGAAAGGCGAAACTACTTGTAAAGCAAGATGGTATAATCGCTGGTGTTGAAGTGGCAAAAGCCGTCTGCAACTACCTTTCCAAAGACCTGAAACTCAACATTTTCATTCAGGATGGCACACCGATAAAAAAAGGTGACGTCGTATTTGAACTCAGCGGTCCGCAGCACGACATTCTTCGTGCCGAACGCACAATTCTCAACTTTATGCAGAGGATGAGCGGAATCGCCACAGTAACAGCAGAATATGTCAAGGAACTGCAAGGACTGCACACCAAAGTCCTCGACACCCGCAAAACCACACCCGGACTGCGTCTTATTGAAAAGGAAGCAGTGAAGATTGGTGGCGGAACAAACCACCGCATCGGTCTGTACGATATGATTATGCTCAAAGATAACCATATCGACTACGCAGGAGGAATCGAGAAGGCTGTTGCTAAGGCTCACAAGTACTTGCAAGATACTGGCCGCAACCTTAAAATCGAAGTCGAAACCCGCAACCTCGACGATGTCCGCGAAGTTTTGCGCATTGGTGGCGTTGACCGAATTATGCTCGACAACTTCGATATTCCAACTACACGCGAAGCAGTGAAAATCATCGGTGGCAAGGTTGAAACAGAATCGAGCGGCGGCATAACTATCAGCAACATACGTCAGTATGCCGAATGCGGTGTCGATTTCGTATCGATTGGCGCACTTACACACCAGATAAAAAGTCTCGACCTCAGTTTGAAGGCAGTAAAATAAGGTTCTGCCAGAATGAAAAAGTTCAATTTCCGCGCCCTGCTCTTCGGTTTTCTCGAAAGGCTCGATGCCATGATAAAAATCATTGGCGACAAGATTGTCATACCGGGCTTCGGCGGATTTTCTCTTTACTACATTGGCAACTTTTTCATAACAGGCTTGTCGAAAGGATCGTTTACCATACGTGCAAAAAGCGTGACTTACAGCCTTTTCTCTGCCATTTTCCCATTGCTAATTTTCGGCTTCAGTTTGATTCCATTCGTCCCGATTCCTGGATTCCAGGACACCTTGATGGGAGTGATAACCGAAATGATGCCACCAGCAATCTACGAAGTTTTCTTCGACACCATATCCGACACAATACTCAATCCTAGTGGCACATTGCTATCGTTCGGTATCATTACCTCGCTATTTTTCGCCTCTAACGGCATACTGGCAATCATCGAGGCATTCAACGCTTCGTTCCATCATGTAGACAGACGCAACCTTATCAGCAAGAGACTGATTTCCATAGCGATGGTTCTGATTTTATGCACACTGATAGTTGCTGCAATGACAATAATAATCGGTGGTTCAAAATACATTGACCATCTTGCAACCCACCATACGACAATAGCCGACAGCACTTTCTGGTATGTCTGTTTGCACATTGCCAAGTGGTTGATAATCGTGTTCCTGTACTTTATGGCTATTTCATTTCTTTACTATCTTGCCCCATCGAAGAAAAGCCGCTACAAGTTCATCTCGCCGGGTGCGATTCTGGCAACCATAGTACAGATTCTATGTTCATCGGGATTCTCGTTCTACCTGAACAACTTCGCCAACTACAACAAGATATACGGCTCAATCGGTACTATAATAATAGTGCTGATGCTTTTGTATCTCACATCAATATCGCTGATTCTCGGATTTGAACTAAACCAGAGCATAATATCAGGTAGAAAAAGTGATGCAGAAGAAAGGCAAAAGGAAAAGGAAAGGTTTGAGATGTGGAAGAGAAATCATGCTTTTGTTAAGTATATTAGTGAATAAACGATATAATGGATTATATGCAAATGAAGAATTTTTGTTATACTCTAGTGTTTGTGTTATTGTCTATTACGGTAGATGCTCAGTTGTCGCCCAAGGAAATATTGGACAGTAGAGGGGAATTGTATTTTAGGTTTCGCATTGAGGCTCAATGTCTTTCAGAGCTATATAATGTTATATCAATAGATGGTTATCGTAATGGATATTGTTATGCTTATGCAAATAAGCAAGAGTTTGAGGCGTTTAGTGCATATAAAATTGCTTGTGAACCAGTCCGAGAATATTACGAGCAAAAGTCTGATTTGCTAATGGCAGAATCTCTAAATGATATGTTTTCGTGGAATCGTTATCCAACATACGACGTTTATTGTGAGATGATGCAACATTTTGCTAATACATATCCCGAAATTTGCAAGCTGGACACTATCGGCACGACCTTCTCTGGTTATAAATTGCTGGCTGTGAAAATCTCCGACAATGTAAACGAAGACGAAACAGAGCCTGAATTTTTCCTCGGCGGACAGATGCACGGTGACGAGTTGATCGGCGGAATGGTTTGCCTTAGGCTTATCGATAAGCTATTGAGCGAATATGAAACCAATCTTGATGTCGCCAATTTGGTCAACAATATGGAAATTTTCATAAATCCGTTGTCGAATCCAGAAGGAACCTATATTGCAGGACCCGATTCTGTTAATTTTTCAATCAGATATACGCGTAACGGCATTGGCATTAACCATTTTATTGACATTAACCGTAATTTTCCAGATGCCATTGCTGGTGAACATCCAGACGGCAATGAGTATTCATTTGAAACAGAGGCGTTTGTGCAATATGCTGATAATCATAAATTTGTGATGTCGGCTAATATTCATAGCGGAGCCGAAGTCGTTAATTATCCGTTCGATACCGATTCTTTGCTTCCTGCCGACGATGCGTGGTGGAAGATGGTTTCACAAGAGTATGTGACTTTAGCACGGCAGTATGGTGGCGAGTCGTATATGACTTCCGATTTTCCGAGCGGTTATATCAATGGTTATGCATGGTACACTATTACTGGTAGCCGTCAGGACTATATGAATTATTTCAAGCATTGCCGCGAAGTCACTTTGGAACTTAGTAACGACAAAAAATTGTCCAACGATATGCTTGATAGCTACACTTCGCGCAATATTCCGCCTATGATGGCATATATGAATCGTGCAACAAAAGGATTGCGAGGCTTTGTGACCGATTCTGTCACAGGTGAGCCGTTAAGAGCAAAAGTTTTCATCAGTGGGCACGATTATTTTAATTCTTACGTTTATTCGTTTCTGCCAACTGGCGAATATTACAGATTTTTGAAGGCAGGATCTTACGATGTGTCTTTTTATGCAGATGGATATATTCATAAGACATTTACTGTGAATGTTTCCGATGATACTCCGGTTATGCTTGATGTGCAATTGGTGGCTGGTTATGATCCGGAGCATATAGAAAATGGTAGGGTAGAGGAGTTTTCCTTGTATCCGAATCCTGTTGCAGATAGACTTTATTTTTGCTATTTACAGGATATTAGTTTTGTTGAGATATATGATATTCTTGGTTGTCTAAGGTTGTTGTGTACTAATCCTATTGGATTCTTGGATGTCTCTTCTCTTAAATCTGGGCAGTATATAATTAAATTCTATACTGGGGAAGAGTGTATTGGAAGCAAAAAGTTTACTAAAATGTGATATTGTTTATTCATATTGCTTTTTTGAATATATCATAAGATATAAGAATGCATTAAAAACTTAAAAATATTGGTGTCCTCCAAAACTTTACGAATCTTTTAATCCTTTAAATTTTCTTTTCCACTATTGAATCTTTTATTATCTTTGCAGTCAGGTCGAATTGTCGTGTGACAAACGGCTTTTCTGCTTGGCGAGGAACGCTTTGGTTAAGTTCTTCGTGGTCTAAAAAATAATTTATGGATAGAAAGATAAGACTTTATTCTGAAATAGGGAATCTAAATGCAGTTCTTCTTCATCGACCAGGAATTGAGATAGAGCGAATGACCCCTGAAAATGCTCATGAGGCATTGTATAGTGATATTTTAAACAAGCGGATAGTTGACTCAGAGTATGCCAATTTCGAGGGTGTGCTTTCGAAATGGACAAAGACATATCAAGTTGTAGAACTGCTCGCCGAGGTCCTTAAAGATAAAAACGTAAGGAAAAGCCTAGTTGAAATTTCGTGTAGTCTGGATGACTGCCTTTTCCTTTGCGAGGAACTTTTCTCTCATGATGAAAAGACTTTGGCCAGAGAACTTGTCGAAGGCTTTGAATACAGGAAAGGTGTTGATCCGCAGAAGTACGAAGCAGAACGTTACATTTTAAAGCCTTTGTACAACCTTTTCTTTACGCGTGATGCAGCATCGTCGATGTATGATGTACTTCTGATGAACACAATGTCGTTTAAGGTGCGCGCGCGAGAAAACATTATTTATCGGGCAATTTTCGAAAACTATTTTGGTTGTGAGTCTATAAATGCTGGCGAGTGGGAGGCTTCAGCACGTACCGAAGGCGGGGATGTATTGATTGCTCGCGATGATGTTTTGTTTGTTGGTAATGGAGTTAGAACTAATAAGAAAGGAATAGAATTCCTTGTGGAATACTTCAAAGTTCGTAAGCCAAAGTTCAATATTCTTGTCCAAGAGTTGCCAGATGCTCCCGATTCGTTTATTCATTTAGATATGGTTTTTACATTCTTGGATAAAGACCGCTGTATGATGTTTGAACCGTTGATTCGCAAGAGCGCAAAGTACTCTCATTTTCAGACTACGCATATAGAAATTGACAACGGAAAGATTGTATATCATCAGAAATCGAATTTTCTGCAAGGGGCAAAAGACTTAGGGTTCGACATGAATCCTATTGTCTGTGGTGGTGATGATTTGTGGATACAACAGCGTGAGCAATGGCATAGCGGTGCAAATTTCTTCGCATTAGGAGAGGGTAAAGTCATCGGATATGAACGTAATTGGAAAACTATAGAGGCTCTTGACAAGGCCGGTTTCTCTGTACTTAAGGCCGTTGATATATGCAAGGGTACTGTCGATATGCACAATTATTCGAAGTTTGTGGTTACATTTTCTGGTAGTGAACTCCCTCGCGGTGGCGGTGGCGCAAGATGTATGACAATGCCGATTAATAGGGATGATGTAAAATGGTAAAATAGTAAAAGAGGTCTTAGAAAATTAATTAAAAATAACATATCAAATTAACTTATATGGCAATTTTATCAAAGGACAAAGCATACGAGTGGAAATTCTCGAAGATTGGCGGAGTTACACGCGTTAATATCGAAACTGGCGACGACATAGCCCACCTTGGCGAACTCGACCAGAAAATGTGGACGGTACTGAGCTGTCCGACCAAAGGTCTTGAAATAGATGAAAAGACTTTGAACATCCTTGATACCGACCAGGACGGAAAAATCAAGGTAAACGAGGTGATAACTGCTTCGCAATGGCTCACTAAGGTGCTGAAAGACCCGAATCTACTCATCAAGCAGGACAGTGTTCTCAACCTGTCGGATATCAATACCGATAACGAAGACGGCAAGAAACTTCTCGATTCCGCAAAACAGATTCTCAAGAACTTAGGTTTTGAAAAGGATAGCATTTCTATTGCTGACACATCAGACCGCCTTGCAATTTTCGCAAAGACAAAATTCAACGGCGACGGCATTATTACCGAAAATTCAACCGATGATGAAGGTCTGAAGGCAACTATAAAGTCGTGCATCGACACAATCGGCAGTGTTACCGACCGCAGTGGCGACCCTGGAATCAACGCCGACCAGATTGAGGAATTCTACACCAACTGCGCCGACTATGCAGCATGGAGCAAGGATGGCGACGACCGCAAGGAATCGGTTTTCCCATACGGCGAAAATACCGAGGCTGCACTCAACGCCTACAATGCTCTCAAGGAAAAGATTGACGACTACTTCCTGCGCTGCAAACTTATAGCCTTCAATAACGATTCGACAACAGCCCTCGACGTTTCTGTTGCACGTTTCGAAGCCATAAGCGACAAGAACCTCACCACTTGCATCGACGAAATTTCGACCTATCCATTGGCACGCGTAGGCAACAAGAAGGACCTTATGCTCAACGAAGGCATAAACCCTGCTTGGGAAGTAGCGTTTGCAACACTCAAGAGCCTCATTTTCGATGTTGACTTTGCAGGTAAGGATTCTATTACCGAAAGCGAATGGAACTCGATTGGTGGAAAGTTTGCCGCTTACAAGGAATGGAAAGATGGAAAGAAAGGTGCCGTAGTAGAATCTCTCGGCCTTGAAGCTGTAAACGGAATTCTCGTCGACAACCGCAAGGAAGAACTCTTGTCGTTGGTAGAACAGGACAAGGCATTGGAAAGCGAAGCAAACGAAATCGAAAGTGTTGACAAACTAATGCACTTGTATCGCGATTTCTTCCTGTTGCTCAAGAACTTCGTCACTTTCTCGGATTTCTATTCTCGCGACGACAAGACCAAGGCAATATTCCAGGCTGGTACGCTTTATATAGACCAGCGTAGTTGCGACCTCTGTATCAAGGTAAGCGACATGCCTAAACACAATTTGACGGCAAGTTTCAGCGGAATGTACATTGCATACTGCGACTGCCACTCGAAGACTAAGAACGAGACAATGACCATCGCTGCCGTCATTACCAATGGCGAGGTTAACAACCTGATGGTAGGCAAGAATGCCATCTTCTACGACCGCGAAGGCAACGACTGGGACGCAACAATCACAAAGATTATCGAAAACCCGATAAGCATACGAGAAGCATTCTGGTCGCCTTACCGCAAGTTTGCACGATTCATCGAAAATCAGATTAACAAGTTCGCTGCAAGTCAGGACGAAAAGGTGACAAGCGAAGCAACTGGCTCGATGGAAGCAGCTGGCGACCAGATGGTAGCCAACGCAAGCAAGGCGGCGCAAAACGTACCTGGCTCCCAAGCCAAGAAAAATCAGGCATTCGACATTGCCAAGTTCTGCGGTATCTTTGCTGCAATAGGTTTGGCTTTGGGATATATTGGAGGCTTCTTGGTTTCATTGGCAACGGGCTTCCTAAAACTTTCGTGGTGGCAAATGCCTCTTGCAATTATCGGTGTCATGTTACTGATATCTGGTCCAGCGATGATAATTGCTTGGCTCAAGTTGCGCAAGCGTAATCTTTCGCCAGTACTCAATGCCAACGGCTGGGCTGTCAACGCACAGGCTTATGTAAACATCAAGTTTGGCGCAACTCTCACCAAGATTGCAAAGTTCCCGCACGTAAATAATGCAACCGACCCATTCAAGCAGGGTGTTCCTGTATGGAGAAAAATCCTCTATGTAATTATTCTTCTTGGTATCATCTTCTGCGCATTGTATTTCACCAACGTTTTGTCGCGTGTAGGCTTGCCTTCACCATTCCACAAGGATGAACCGACAGAAGTTGTTGCTACCGATACAGTTCCACAGTCAGATACTACAGTGTTAGAAGCACCAGAAGAACCTGCTCCAGAAGCACCTGCTGCAGAATAAACAAACTCATTTAACGCGATAAAAGGCTGAGGTTGCTCAGCCTTTTTTGTTGTATCGGTATTTTACCACTATAATAATATAATGATTAATTTTGCAATAAATATGTCCACATTTCTGCTCATATTACTGGCAACTGTTGTGCTTGTAGCCATTTGCTTTGTGGCGATTGGCTTACAGGTCTTTTTCAGTAAAAAGAAGAAGTTCCCCGAAACGGAAATAGGTCACAATGCAGAGATGCGGAAACGTAACATCAAGTGTGCAAAATGCGAGGAGTTGGAGAGGTGTGCGCTGAAGGATATTGCAGAATGTAATGCCGGAAAATAGATAGTTTTATTTTATTATTCGCTAAAAATCGGGATTGTACACATAATTGTAATATTATCAAGCGTTTATGTGATAATATAAAAAAGGGTTCGTCATTTCGGAAGCTAGTCGTAACACGCGATACGGAACGGGGAGCGTTGTGAAGACTGCTATCCGTAATCTCCTATAGTATTATTATTCAAGGAGATTCCGCATAAGCGAGTTCACACGACACGTTCCTTAGTCGGTTCACTCTGCTTTG
>Ga0265299_10005027_pt1 | contig 12368 bp, 10 predicted proteins | sample AusTroGonzalo_MG_4_FD_193485 | JGI IMG/M metagenome (GOLD analysis project Ga0265299, IMG submission 193485) | Bovine rumen microbial communities from tropical cattle in Woodstock, Queensland, Australia - Gonzalo_02 | ecosystem: Host-associated > Mammals > Digestive system > Stomach > Rumen ...
GCGTTTATGATTCAGACAACAGATGCCTGTTGCATCCTGCGCCTTTCGTTCATTGGATACAAGACAACGTTTGTCAATGTAAGCGGTACGGACATGGGTACCATACAAATGGAGGAAGACCAGCCAATGCTCAAGGAAATCACTGTAAAGGGTCAAATGCCAAAGACGAAACTCACAGGCAACTCGATGGTAACCACCATTCAGGGCACAGTCCTCTCGCAATCGGGAACAGCACAGGAGATGTTGGCGAAGGTGCCTGGCATGACGGCTAAGGGCGAAGAACTCGAAGTGCTGGGTAAGGGCACACCTATTATTTATATCAATGGGCGCAAGATGCAGGACAAGAACGAACTGAAGCAACTCCGCTCTGAGGAAATCCTGAGCGTGGAGGTGATTACTAATCCTGGAGCACAATACGATGCTACGATATCATCAGTCGTGAGGATCAAGACCATTCGCCGTGAGGGTGACGGCTTTGGCTTCGATGTGAATACCGGTCTTAATCAGGATCTGAGGTTTGGCAAGAGCGACCCTAACGCCCAACTGAACCTGCGCTATCGCCACAATAATCTCGACCTCTTTGGAATGGTGAACTACTGGAAGTGGGACGAGACGACACTGTTCTACGACACGTCGTCCTTCTATCTCCCGACGGAAAAGGGAGTAAAAGGTATCCTGCAAGACTCGCATTCGAGAAACCACTGGCATGACAACGGTTTCGACTATCATCTGGGGTTCAACTGGCAGATTGCCGAGAACCATTCGTTGGGTGCCCGCATCACACGCCACGACAGATTCGAGAGTGGCACTGATTTGTGGGTGAACACAGACATTGAGCACGGATATCTGACTCAGGACTTTCTGAAGGAGAATAACTATTCTGACCAGAACGAGCAACGCCATACGCCCTATAGTTGGGAGGGCAATGCCTATTATAACGGACAGGCTGGCAAATTGGGCATCGACCTGAACGTCGATTTCCTGTCGAACAAGCAGAACGTGGAAAACGATATCCATGAGATGAAGGACTATACTATCCACAACGCCATGGAACAGGAGAATCACAGCTCTTCACGCCTGTGGGCTACCAAGCTGGTGCTGACTTATCCCCTCTGGAGAGGGCAGTTGGAGGCAGGAACGGAACTCTCGTTTGTGACTCGCAACAACAGTTCCTCTATCACCAACTATCCCTTACCTGCTTCTGATTCGAAGGTGAAGGAAAACAACACCGCCGCCTTCATCACCTATAACTTCAATCTGGAGAAGCTGGGTAATTTCAGTGCTGGTTTGCGCTATGAGCATGTGGGGTTTGACTATACAGATCATCTCGATGCTGCCAACAATATGACACGCTATCAGAACGAATTCTTCCCCAGTCTGTCGTGGGCCAAACAGTTCGGCCCCGTCCAGACTTCGCTGGCCTATAGTTTTAAAACCATCCGTCCGAACTATAACGACCTGAGCAGCCGCATAACTTACATCAATTCATATATGCTGATGCAGGGCGATCCCACTCTGAAGAATGCCACCATGCAGGAAGTAAGCCTCAATGCCCGCTACAAATGGCTGAACCTCTTTGCTGCCTACGAGCGTCGAGACAATACCATGTCGCAGCTGCCATTCGCTTATAACAGCGACGGGGTAGTCATCATGAAGCGTGTCAATCTGGACAAGCCTGTCCGTAATCTCGCCGTTTTCCTTTCTGCCAACCCGACTTTCGGCATCTGGAGCCCAAACTGGACTGCTGGCGGACAGAAGTTCTGGAACACGATGGAGTTTGACGACCCTCGCTCTGAGACGGGCAAGGTCAAGGAGTGCTACACCAAGCCTATCTTCTTCTTCGACCTCAACAACGCCTTCCGCCTGCCGCACCGATGGCAGCTCGAAGCCAACATGAGCATCCAGACCAAGGGCGACGTCATCAACTTCCACATGGAGTCCGCCTCCTACGCTCTTGGCTTCGTGGTTCAGAAGTGCTGGCTGAAGGATGACGCCCTCTGTCTGCGTGCCACCATCAGCGACGTGCTCCAACGCGGTGTTCAGGATATGGCTATGGACTGTGGGGCCTACAGTTTCTTCGAGAGCAAGTCTCGCAGCAACCACCGTCTGAGCGTCTCCCTACGCTACACCTTCAACGCCTCGAAGAGCAAATACAAGGGCACTGGTGCCGGACAGGCAGAGCGTCAACGAATGTAGATGATCTTGACTGTTGCAGTCTTCGTGTTGTCCCCGTTGACGTATGAGGTGCTTCGTAGAATCCCCATCATCAAGTGGTGTGTCTTCGGAGAATGATACAGTGAATTGGACGAGAGTTTCTGCAGAAGTGTCTCATACACAGGAGGCCTTAACCCATGCCAATTCTCACTTTATTAAAAGTCCTGATACGTTTCAGCATATCGGCATTCCAGGCCGCATCTTTGGTCAAATGGTAGCGAACGTTGCCTGTAGGTGATGGGGTGAAGAATGTCTCGCCTTTGTCACTGACAGTCACGGTGCCGCGCGTCGACAGCGTAAACAGGCTGTTGCCCTCCACAGCATTTATAACCGTCAGCGTATCCCACATTTTCTGACCTGTGTTGCAGTTGTAGTTCAGATACACTTGTTTGATGGGATGTCTGTCAGTCCAGTCAATGTCGGCGATGACCTGCTCCGGCAGATACTCAATACCGTCGCCCACCTCGCCAGGCGACATGATGATATCCACGTCGGCGGGCCATAGCTGGAAGAACGTTTGGGCGAAATCTATCCCTTGGGCAAGGTTGAATTCTATAGATTCTACAGCATCACCGAAAACGCCGCCCATCATATAAAGGCACTTCACCTTGCGCCGCACCAGCTCCACGCCATTGAGTGACGAGTATTCGTCGGAGCCAGACTGCAGCAGTTGCGCCAAACAGGTGACAAAACCGACGGAAAGGATGCTCACGCTATGATCTGGCTGAGCGGCCAGCAACTGGCGGTATAGCTGCCACCCGTCGGGCAGTGTTGAATAGTCGGCTATGGAGCGTTTGAACATCAGTTCCCCATTGCTGTCGGTATGCGTGGGGAATGCCTTGTAGTCGATCCACACTTTGGGAAACTTAATACCGTCACGAATCAGGCCGATGGGGATGTCGCCATAACCATAATAGGTGTTCATCACATCGGCACAGGCGGCATAATCCTCTCCCTCGCGATTCACCACTACGCCCAGCAGTTTGCTTCTTTTCTGGTCCTGATAGCAGTAGAGCATCATCATGGTGAAGAGATCATCTGTCGATGAACCAATGTCAGTATCCATAATAATAAGTGGTACGCCCGTGTATTCATACGGCTGCTCCGTCGGGTTGTCATCGTTGGAGCAGGATGTCAATAAAGTCATTACGCTGCAAACGAGGGTGGCGGCTATCACCCGATGCATCATTCTTTTCATATATCAGTCACAGTCTTTTTGATTAACCAGGATCAGATAGAAGCCGTTAACTGAAGAACTTCGTGAATGCCTTGACGCAGTAGATATGGTCGGCTGTACTGCCTGTTTCCATGCAGCTGTGCATGGCCAGGATGGCATTTACCTCTCCAATGGGCATCTGAGGGTCTAAGCGACGATAGCCAGCCTGTTCCAATTCGTTGGCAATGTTCTTTGCTGCCAGGAAATTCACCGGCGAAGCATTCAGGAAATCCAATAGTCTCTTAACCATATTGTAATCGTTTTATCCAAATAATTCTCAAAATTTCTGCAAATATACTGATATTCCAGCATTTCTTGCTAAATTTGTGCACATATTTAAGTGAATTTAGGTATTATTCCATGGATGGGGGTTTCTGTGCATGGTTCAAGGAGATGGCGAACCGACTCTGTCAAGGATGTATATACACAAATGACGCCATTCATCTAATTAATTAGAAGATTATCCGAAATATTTGGCGGAATCCGCAACTTTTCGTATTTTTGCAACGTCAAATAGTTAAAACGTAGGTGACATATGCAACGTCTATATTATCTCGATAATCTGAAGGTCTGCCTGACCGTCTTGGTGATTATGCACCATGCAGGACAGGCTTACGGTAATGGTGGCGAATGGGCTTACACACCATCCAATCCTGCTGAATTTATGCCTTGGATCTGGCATTTCTTCTCTACCAACGCCGCATTTTTCATGGGGTTGTATTTCTTTATCTCGGGTTATTTCGTGCCAAGGAGTCTTGATAAACAGGGAACCAAACTGTTTATACAGAAGAAACTGCTCCGATTGGGCGTTCCACTGCTCTTTATTGGAGTAATCATCAGCTTCTTGTCTGGAAAAATAGAGATTGCACACATGTGGTTTGTCGAGAGTCTGTTGGTATTCTGTCTCATCTATGCTTTGATTCGTCATTGGGTATCACCAATAAACAAAAAGTGTAATTCTAAGCTCACAGTCATTGGCCTGCTGACTGTTGCTTTGGTAATGGGTATTGGCAGTTACTTCATCCGTCAAGTCAGCCCTCAAGACCATTGGATTTGGCCATTCGGCATCATTCCTCTGCCTATGGAACCTGCCCACTATCTGCAGTATGTCATGATGTTTGTCATGGGTATTCTGGCGTATCGCTTCCAGTGGCTCGATAAGATGAGTAACGGCACGGGATTAACAACTCTGTTCATTGGTATTGCGTTGGCTATAGGAAATTATCTGCGTGATGGCGGACCATGGAATGATTTTGTATGGCAATGGTTTGGCATCTACGAGTCGCTGATGTGCGTGTTCATTAGCTTTGGTCTGATGTGGTTTTTCCGACAGTTTGTTTGTAGCACCTCCCATTTCTGGCAATGGTGTGCCGCCCAGTCGTATGGTGCCTACGTATTCCACTTGTTGCTGATGATAGTTCTGCAGAATGTAGTTGACAGCATCTGGATGGGTGCCTTTGGGAAATTCCTCTTCATTGGAGTCGTTACAACCATCCTTTCCTTCCTCCTGACATGGATAATCAAGATGATTCCTGGAGTAAAACGAGTATTGTAAGAGTAATGAAGTTATGTCCATAACCGAAGATAGACTCAGACAGACCTTCAGCGAGGGTGGAGCACAAGAAATCTATCAAGAAGTGAAAGCTGCCAGTGATTTCCTTGGTTTTGCTCGTCAGTATGCATTCAGTGAAGACTATCGCGTGGCAAGGAGTGCTTTGTGGGGGCTGACCAAGGCCAACAAAGAAGAGTTGTCTCAGCTACAGGTAATACTGAATGAAATTATAGATCAGGCCATGCAGACAGAGAATTCTTCTGTAAGGCGACTGTCCCTGAACATCATTGAGCGGCTGGAACTCTATGAAGATGACCTGCGTACTGACTTCCTTGATTTCTGTTTCGAGCACATGATAGATGTCGAGGAGTTCCCTGGCATTCAGTCCGTCTGCATGAAACTCGCCTTCCGCATGTCCAAATTCTATCCAGAACTGATGGACGAACTGAAACGCACGCTCGAAACGATGGAGGTCGACTATTACAAATCCGCCGTGAAATGTGTCAGAAACAGAATTCTGAACGGCAAACTAAAATAATAACCTATCCATTCGTCACAGATTGGCGCAGAATATCCCAGAAATTTGACGGAATCCGCAATTCTTCGTAATTTTGCAACGTCAAACTATAAAAAAAATATAATAAAGTATGAAGAATAAAGATTTTGCAAAGAAAGTTCTTGGCAGAGCCAAGCGGCAGAGCCGAGCGCTGATGGTGTTGACTATGATGCTGGCACTTGTGATGAACGCCAAGGCTCAACAGAAGCCGGCCGAAGGTCAACAAAAGCGCATGATGGAGTTTCAGGTGATGATGGCTATGCATGATACCACCTATAAGAACTATATCAAGGACGGGAAATACAAAGAGGCGATCACTCCGCTGACCACGCTGATCAACATTCTCGACACCACAACGATCTGCCAAAGAACAGAAATGTCACCCGAGATGATAAAAGCTGCAAAGGCCGATTATCTGTATGACCAAGCCTGCTGCTATGCCCTGACGAAGCAGAAGAAACAGGCTCTGGAAGCACTCGGGAAATCGGTGGATAATGGCTATAAGCGCTATGACAACATGCTTAACGACAACGACCTGGCCTCACTCCGTAAGGACAAGAAGTATCAGACTCTGTTGGCTATGGTTAAAGACCGTCAACCGCTTAGTGTTCTCAAAAAGTCGGCTCACTACGCTCAGGATGCCATAAAAATGGATAACCCCTTTACTTATGAGTCAAAGGATTCGAAGTGTCTGAGCGTGGTTCGTGAATATTTCAAGCTCGACTCAGTAGCTGGTCAGGGCGATGAGTTGTCGAAAATCATCAACCTGCTGCACTTTGCCCACGACAATATCCGCCACGATGGAAGCAACAGGGCCTTTGCCGAGATGGATGCCATCGACCTGTATAACTACTGTAAGACAACTGGTAAGGGCGTGAATTGCCGCCAGTTAGCTATATCTCTCTGCGAGATGTATCTCTCGATGGGCATCCCAGCCCGCTACGTCACCTGTATGCCTGCCGATCCGCTCGACTACGAGTGTCACGTTATCAATACCGTGTGGTCAGACCAGTTGCAGAAGTGGCTTTACATCGACCCCACGATGGATGCCTGGGTGATGGACGAGAACGGCACAATGCTAAGCATCGCCGAGGTGCGCGAGCGACTCATCAGCGACCAGCCGCTGGTGCTCTGCGAGACGGCCAACTGGAATCATGAGAGCCAGCAGACCAAGGAGTACTATCTGGATTATTACATGGCGAAAAATCTCTACTACTTTGTCTGCAAGAAATACAGCCGGTTCAACCCGGAGAGCGACTATCGCCCCAATCCCGCAGAGGAGGATATTCGCCTGATTCCAGTAGGATTCGTCAATGACAACTGGAAGTGCGACACAACCACCGACCCAGATTTCTTCTGGGCAAAGCCAGAATAAGATAGTAAAACGATTTTACCCATAGCATTATATTCTAAATCAAAGAAAAGAAATGAATATTAGATTAGAACGAACAAGTGATTATCGTGAGGTAGAAACCCTCACACGTGAAGCCTTCTGGAACATATATCGTCCAGGATGCACAGAGCATTACGTGCTCAATCAATATAGAACAAACCCTGACTTCATCCCAGAACTGGACTTTGTGATGGAAAAGGAAGACGATGGTGAGCACCAATCGTCAAAGATTATCGGCCATGTGATGTTTTCTAAGGCAGAAATCATCTTGGACGATGGAACAGTTTTCCCTTCCTGGACCTTCGGTCCTATCAGCATTCATCCCGACTATAAACGTAAGGGATATGGCCTGAAACTACTGCAATATGCGTTGGAGAAGGCGAAGGAAATGGGTATTGGTCTTTTGCAGATGGAAGGAAACATCGAGTTCTACAAGCATGCGGGCTTCGACCTTGCCAGCAAAATGAAGATTCACTATCATGCAGAGCCGAGAGAGTCTGATGTGCCTTACTTTCTTGCTCAAGAGCTGATTCCGGGCTATTGGGGCAACCGTGAGGGAACTTATTGTCCACCCAAGGGTTACTTTGTGGCTGACGAGCACCCAGAAGCTTTTGAAGCCTACGAAGCAACCTTCACACAGAAAGAAAAGGCATTGCAAGAGGGACAGTTACCTCAATTCTGTCAAAGTTGTGGTATGCCCCTCACTAAGAATGAAGACTGCGGGACAAATGCCGATGGCAGCACAAACTTCGACTACTGCCAGTACTGCTATAAGGGTGGAAAGTTCTTGCAAGAGTGCACGATGGACGAGATGATTGAGCATTGCTCACAATTCGTAGATGAGGTCAACAAGAATATGCCGAAACCTATGACGAAGGAAGAATACAAGCAGATGATGCAAAGCTTCTTCCCGATGCTGAAGAGGTGGAGGAAATGAACTTTATAAACAATAAATATAGAAACAGAACGATCTAAAGCATGCGGTAGCTATGCAAATTTTGCGCCAGAAAGCAGGAAAATTTGCCCTTACTATTGGATTATATTGGGATTTTTTTTACCTTTGTAGCGCATTAGGTAGTAATACTTAATTCGTAGCTTTGAACAAAACCTGACAAAGATGAAAAGAATTATGATTTCTGCATTCATGCTGCTGGTGGTAGTATGGAGTATGGCTGTCACAAATAACGAGGACGGCAGCCGTCTGTGGCTACGACTGGAGGAGTCCAATACGACAGCCACGGTAACTGGCGTGAAATGTACGGCTATGACGGAGTTGCAAAATTACTGGCAGAGCGGACCTGTGGTGTTGAAACGCCAGAAGAGAATGCCCGCCGACGCATACACCATCAGGAGCGAAGGTGGAAGGACGGTGATAACTGCGGCGAACGACGCAGGGCTACTATACGGTGCTTTCCACCTGTTGCGCCTGCAGCAGACGGGACAGGCACTCACGGGGCTTGACATCAGGGAACAGCCGGCCTATGACCTACGCATACTGAACCATTGGGACAACCCCGACGGTACCATAGAGCGCGGGTTTGCGGGGCGGAGCATCTTTCTGAATCCAGATCCGCAGCGGATGAAGATATACGCTCGGGCCAATGCCTCTATCGGCATCAACGGCACGGTGCTGAACAACGTGAACGCGAAGCCCGAAGCACTGTCAACCGCAAGCCTGCAGAAGGCCAAGGTGATAGCCGACCAGCTGCGTCCCTACGGCATCCGCGTATATCTGTCCATCAACTTTGCATCGCCCATCAAGGTGGGCGGGCTGAAGACTGCCGACCCGCTTGATGCCGACGTCGTTAACTGGTGGAAGGACAAGGTGAATGAGATTTACCAGATGATTCCCGACTTCGGTGGATTTCTCGTGAAAGCCAATTCAGAGGGTGAGCCAGGCCCGCAGGACTTCGGACGGACGCATGCCGACGGTGCCAACATGTTGGGTAAGGTACTGAAGCCACATAAGGGTATCGTGATGTGGCGCGCATTCGTGTATAAGCCACAGAGCAGAGACCGAGCCAATCAGGCCTATGAGGAGTTCATGCCCCTGGACGGTCAGTTTGCCGACAACGTGATTGTCCAGATCAAAAACGGCCCCGTGGACTTTCAGCCTCGTGAGCCATATCATCCGCTGTTCACCTCTCTGCTGAAGACGCCGATGATGGTGGAGTTCCAAATAACGCAGGAGTATCTGGGTGCCGCCAACCATCTGGTTTATCTCGCCCCGATGTGGAAGGAGTTCTTCGACATGGTAAAACCTGCCAGTCTGAAAGCGATGGCCGGCGTGGCAAATATCGGCAACGACACGAACTGGTGCGGACATCACTTCGCACAGTCCAACTGGTATGCCTTCGGACGACTTGCATGGAACCCCGCCTTAACATCGGAACAGATTGCCGAGGAATGGCTGCGTCAGACGTTTTCGGGTGAAGAACAGCTGTTAGGTTTCGTGAAGCAGTTGATGATGGATAGTCGTGAGACCTGCGTCAGCTATATGATGCCGCTGGGTATCCACCATATCTTTGCCGGTACCCATCACTACGGACCAGAGCCCTGGTATAGTCCCAAAGGCCTGCGCGCGGACTGGACTCCTCCTTACTACCATCGTGCCGACAGCATCGGACTGGGCTTCGACCGTACACTTGCGGGGTCGGCTAACGTCAAGCAGTATCCCGAGGAACTCTGCCGTTTGTATAACGATATCAACACCTGCCCCGAAAACCTTCTGGCATGGTTCCACCATGTACCGTGGGATCACCGTATGAAGAGTGGACGTACATTCTGGGACGAGCTGTGTCACAAATACGACGACGGTGTGCACCAGGCCCGTCACTTCCTGACCGTATGGGATGCCATGCAGCCCTACGTAGACCGTCAACGCTTCGACGAGGTGCAGCGCAAGCTCCGCATACAAGCTCGTGATGCCGAGTGGTGGCGCGATGCCTGTCTGCTCTATTTCCAGACATTCTCACATCGCCCCATCCCGCAGGACATAGAGCATCCCGTGCATAACCTCGACGAGATGATGCAGTTCGTCATTCCCATCTCCATGTATGAGAATCCTGCATACGGATATACCAAGTAACATAAAAGTGGTAAAGCATGAATAGGAGCGTCAGAGAAGCAAGATCGACGGACATGGCTGAGATAATGAAAGTCATGGATGCTGCAAAGAAGATTATGCGGCACTCTGGCAACATGCACCAATGGGGAGATGGCTACCCGTCGGAAGCTGTCGTTACCAGTGATATGGAAAAGCATGGCGGTTTTGTGATCGAGGATGATGGTTGCATCATCGGTTATTTTGCTTTTCTTCCCTCTCCTGAGCCCACCTATTCAAAGATATACAATGGTGATTGGATAAATGATACTCTTCCGTATCATGTCATTCATCGTATCGCCAGTTATCCTGAGGCTCATGGCATTTTCAGCACCATCATGGACTTCTGTTTCTCCCACGATTCAAATATCCGCATCGATACTCATAAGGACAATCGTATCATGCAGCACAATATCGAGAAACATGGCTTTACATATTGTGGAATCATCTACCTTGCCAATGGTGACGTAAGACTTGCCTATCAGAAATTAAATCAGGAGCCAGTATTGCACAAGAAATCATTTCGGGAACTGACAAATGATGAACTTTACGAACTGTTGAGGGTACGTAGCGAGGTGTTTGTGGTTGAGCAGAACTGTGTCTATCAGGATATGGATGGTGATGACCAAAAGGCCATTCACCTTTGGCTGACTTTGGCAGGCAAGGTGGTTGCTTTGGCTCGGGTATGTCCTGCAGGAACTCACATGAAGGAAATATCAATAGGCAGAGTCATTACGATAGAACGGGGCAAAGGCTATGGCAAACAGATTATGCTTTACACCATTGATGCAGCCATTGAGCACTTCGGTGCAAAACAAATAGATATTGAGGCGCAGGAGTATGCCAAAGGGTTCTATGAAAGTGTGGGATTCAGACAGTCGTCCGATACCTTCATGCTCGACGGAATCCCCCACATTAGAATGACATTGAAAATTTTGTGCTCATAATTAAGTGGATTTAGGTATTAAACTATAATGAACCAGACATAAAAACAATTAGAACTTATGGACAAATTAGTTGAAGATTGCATGAAACTGGGATTCGGCATGATGCGACTGCCCAGAACAGAAGGTACGAAGGACATCGACCTTGAGCACACCAAGCGGATGGTGGATGTCTTTATCGAGGCTGGTGGCAGGTATTTTGACACCGCGTTCATCTATGAGGGTTCGGAAGAGGCTACCAAGGCCGCACTCTGTGAACGTTATCCTCGTGAGAGTTATTATTTGGCCGATAAACTCAATGCTTCTGACTTTGCTGCCAAGAGTGAGGAGGAAGCTAAAAACGAAATCAAAATAAGCCTCGAACGAACAGGGGCAGGATACTTGGACTTTTATCTTCTGCATGGTGTTGACGAAGGGAATCACGATAAATTCGACAGTTACGGCATCTGGGATTATATGAAACAGCTGAAGTCGGAGGGAGTGATACGACATTATGGTTTCTCGTTCCACTCCACGCCCGAACATCTCGAACAATTGCTTACCGACCATCCCGATGTTGAGTTTGTGCAACTCCAGATTAACTATGCCGACTGGGAAGACACGCTGATTTGTTCGCGACGCTGTTATGAGATAGCAACACAGCATGGCAAGCCCGTTATCGTGATGGAACCCGTCAAGGGAGGTAAATTGGCCAATCCACCCCAAGCGGTGAAGGATATCCTGCAACGTGCAAATCCCGATGTGTCGTTTGCTTCATGGGCCATCCGATATACGGCTTCGCTGCCCAATGTGATGATAGTGCTCAGTGGTATGTCGAACATGGAGCAGATGCAGGATAACGTGTCGTTTATGCGCCATTTCCAGCCTTTGACCGATGAGGAATATCGTGTGATAGAAGAAGCCAGCCAGGCGTTGAAGCAGTATGCCGACATCCCTTGCACCGCCTGTCACTACTGCACACCTGGTTGTCTCATGGGCATCCACATCCCAGAGATCTTCGCCGTGATGAATGTTTACAAGATGTACGGAAACCTCACTGAGGCTCGTAATGAATACCGTTGGCGCCCTGGTGGTAATCTGGCATCGACTTGTATTCAGTGTGGACAGTGCGAGGGAGCCTGTCCGCAACATCTTCCTATCATCCGTTTGTTAGAAGAAGTGGTGGAAACATTTGAGAAATAATGAATATTACTTCTTAGTTTTTCTTTCTATCTGCGGTTTGATCTCCTTCTCAAAGATGCTGCGCTCTACGATTCTGTAGTGCGGATGATAAGCCTCACGGTAGTCTGGCGAGTGGCTTATGGCGTATTTTCCGACAGATAGGACACTATCGATAAACTGTTTGTCTTCTTGGTAGTTAGGTAGATCCAGTTTCATCCTGTCAATCGTA
>Ga0265299_10005028_pt1 | contig 12367 bp, 11 predicted proteins | sample AusTroGonzalo_MG_4_FD_193485 | JGI IMG/M metagenome (GOLD analysis project Ga0265299, IMG submission 193485) | Bovine rumen microbial communities from tropical cattle in Woodstock, Queensland, Australia - Gonzalo_02 | ecosystem: Host-associated > Mammals > Digestive system > Stomach > Rumen ...
GCATCAGCGATATGAGGCAATACTTCTTCATCATGGCGCCAAAGGTAGCAAAATAATTTGGGATAACAATTATTTAAGTAGAAAATTTTGCCATTTGCGAAAAAAGGAGTAACTTTGCCGCTCAGATAAAATAAGAAACAGATATGGCAAAAGAAGGCAAGGAACTAACTCCGATGATGAAACAGTTCTTCGATTTGAAGGCGAAACATCCTGATGCAGTAATGCTGTTCAGGTGTGGCGACTTCTATGAGACCTATTGCGAAGATGCCATAACTGCCTCTAAAATCTTAGGTATCACGCTTACTCATCGTAACAACGGCGCAGGAGCCAAAGGCGATGAGATGGCAGGATTCCCACATCACGCCCTCGACACCTATCTGCCTAAACTGATTCGTGCAGGAAAACGTGTGGCCATATGCGACCAACTGGAGGATCCAAAACTCACTAAAAAACTTGTTAAGCGTGGCATAACAGAGCTTGTTACTCCTGGTGTTGCTCTAAGCGACAATGTGCTTAACTACAAGGAGAACAACTTCCTTGCAGCTATCCATTTTGGTAAGTCGAGTTTTGGTGTAGCCTTCCTCGATATCTCTACTGGTGAGTTCCTTACTGGTGAGGGAACAGCCGATTACGTAGAGAAACTACTTGGTAACTTCTCGCCAAAGGAGGTGCTCTTCGACCGCAATCGTAAACAGGACTTTGAGCGTAACTTTGGTACCAAATACTTCACATTCCAGCTTGACGATTGGGTGTTTACCGATCAGACCTCAAAGCAGAAGCTGCTACACCATTTTAAGGTAAAGAACCTTAAGGGTTTTGGTGTCGACCACCTGCAATCAGGAGTAATCGCTGCAGGAGCCATTCTGCAGTATCTTGAGCAGACTCAGCACACACAGATAGGACATATCACTTCTATCTCGCGCATAGAGGAAGACAAGTACGTACGACTGGATAAGTTCACCATTCGTAGCTTGGAGCTGGTACATCCTATGCAGGACGACGGAAAGTCGCTGCTCGATGTTATCGATAAGACCATATCGCCAATGGGTGGTCGATTGCTGCGCCGCTGGCTTGTGTTCCCTCTTAAGGACGAGAAGCCTATCAATCAGCGACTCGATGTGGTGGATTACTACTATCGCGAACCAGAGTTCCGCGAGTGTATCGACGATCAGATACATCGTATTGGCGACCTTGAGCGCATCATCAGTAAGGCTGCTGTAGGCCGTGTATCACCTCGCGAGGTGGTTCAGCTAAAGACTGCCTTGCAAGCTATTCAACCCATAAAGACCGCTTGTCTCTATGCCAAGAATGAGTCGCTTAATCGCATTGGCGAACAGCTTAATCTGTGCGAATCGCTGAGAGACCGCATCGAAAAGGAGATACAGAACGATCCCCCACAGCTTGTGGCCAAGGGAGGCGTTATTCGCGACGGAGTTAATCCTGAACTCGATGAACTCCGCCAGATAGCATATTCAGGTAAAGATTATCTGTTGAAGATTCAGGAGCGCGAGGCTGCTGAGACAGGTATCCAGAGTCTTAAGATAGGATATAACAACGTGTTTGGCTATTACCTTGAGGTGCGTAACACCTATAAGGAACTTGTTCCACCAGAGTGGGTTCGCAAGCAGACATTGGCCCAGGCCGAGCGTTATATCACCCAGGAGTTGAAGGAGTACGAAGAAAAGATTCTTGGTGCTGAGGATAAGATTCTGAGCCTGGAGGCCAAACTCTTCAACGACCTTGTGATGGCTATGCAGGAGTTTATCCCACAGATACAGATAAACGCCAACATCGTAGCCCGTCTGGATTGCCTGCTTAGCTTTGCTAAGGTGGCAGAGGAGAACAAGTACATCCGCCCTGTTATCGACTCGTCTGAGGTTATCGACATCAAGCAAGGTCGCCACCCTGTTATCGAACAAGAGCTGCCTCTTGGCGAATATTATGTGCCAAATGATATACTGCTCGACAACGAGCGCCAGCAGATTATCATAATCACTGGTCCTAATATGGCTGGTAAATCGGCTCTGCTGCGTCAAACCGCATTGATTGTACTCCTGGCCCAGATAGGTTGCTTTGTGCCCGCAGAGGCCGCCAGAATCGGTTTGGTAGACAAAATCTTCACCCGTGTGGGTGCTTCAGATAATATTTCTCTGGGCGAATCAACCTTTATGGTAGAGATGACAGAGGCCTCGAACATCCTTAACAACGTATCATCACGCTCGCTTGTGCTCTTCGATGAGTTAGGTCGAGGCACAAGTACTTACGATGGTATATCTATCGCTTGGGCCATCGTAGAATATCTGCATGAAAATGCCAAAGGTCATCCACGCACACTCTTCGCTACCCACTACCACGAGTTGAACGAGATGGAGAAGAATTTTACGCGCATAAAGAACTACAACGTCTCAGTAAAAGAGGTTGATGGCAAGGTTATCTTCCTCCGCAAGCTGGAGCGTGGTGGCTCAGAACACTCTTTTGGTATCCACGTGGCAGAGATAGCAGGAATGCCTCGCTCTATAGTACGACGCGCTAACGTGATTCTTAAGCAGCTGGAGAGCGATAACGCCCAGGTGGGCAGCGTAGGCAAGCCAACTAAAGAAATCGCCAATTCTCGCGAAGGAATGCAGCTGAGCTTCTTCCAGCTCGACGACCCTGTACTCTGTCAGGTCCGCGATGAGATCCTTGGCATCGATGTCAACAACCTCACACCTCTCGAAGCCCTCAACAAACTTAATGATATCAAAAAAATCGTCTCAGGAAAGTGAGATTTGAATATTTCGTAAGCAAATATAAAAGCCGCAACCTTTTGCAGGGTTGCGGCTTATTTTTTATGTACTTTTGTTATTATTTTCCAATCTTAGAGGTAAAGATGTCTGTCTTAGCCTCCCACTTCTCGATTGAGTACTTTACATCGCCATAGCGCGAAGAGTAGTTCACTACAATATTGTCGTCGTAGCCAGCACCATTGTAGTTCTGTACGGCATAGAACTCTGTGAGATACACCTCACCGTCCTCAAACTCATAAACGGCATATACGTGAATGTAGCGGTCTAAGATTACACCCAGACTGTTTTTTGAGTAACGCCAATGATCGTCTCTTGTTCCAATCTCAGCCAGCTTTGCCTTCAACTGTCCCTTTCTGGCATTATCAGGTGTTGGATACTTTTTCTCGATAGCAGCCTTTGCGCGAGCCATGAAGTCTTTGTCTTCCCAAGCCTGACCTTCGAATGCCTCATATGATTTCACGGTGTAGCTGGCTGGTACGATTGCCATAACCTTCTTGTCTGTACCAGGCAGGGTGAAGGTAAGCATTGTTTCTTTCTTGCCAAGGTTGTAGTTCTCGTCGTAGGCTATTACCTGTACGGTTTTCTTCTTCTCAGGTACAGCACTCTTAACAGCCTTCTTAAGCAGTCCGAACTGTGCATTTGCAACGTTAGAGAATGCGAACATGGCTGCGATAGCCATTACTGAAATTTTGATTGAATGTTTCATAATTGTTTTTTAAATGGTGAATAATTATTGTTATTTTTTGTAATCTTCCAGTTGTCGTGCAACCTCTTTCCTAACTTCATTCTTCACCATATCACGCATACTGAGTAGCAAGCGCATCTGCTCCTGTGTATAGTGCTCAGCTTCGCGCTGCTTATGGGTAAGTTTGTTGTTGAGAGGTTCCATACCTTATAACTTTGATTTCGGCTGCAAAGTTATGGCAAAAACCTCTTTCAGTGTTGTGCAGAATCCGTCAAAACTTGTGCAGAATCTGCCAAAATGCCTGTTTTTACTGCTTTTTCGCTAAATAGTCGCTTGGAGTGATACCAAAGAAACGTTTAAAGGCTCGTGTAAAGCTCGACTGGTCATCATAGCCACAACGCAGAGCTACCTCAAATATCGATAGCTCTGTTTGAGTGTCAAGCAGATAGCGTGCCTTCTGCATTCGTATGTTTGTGATGTAGCTCTGTGGTGTTTCGCCTGTAATGGCTGACAATCGTCTGCGGAATTGTGAGGTGCTCATGGCCAAAGTCGAGGCCAACTCATCTACATTCACGTGGTTATCCTCAAGCTGTTCTGTTATGGCACTCATCGTCTTTGTCAGGAAGTCCTTGTCCTGCTCAGTCAGTCCATCCTGCTCCTTTTCGCTCTCGTCACTAGTATTAGCCTGTTCATATCGCTGTCGCAGTTCGTCAAGCGTCATCGTCACCTCACTAAGTCGCTTGCGTTGCAGTCTGGCAAGCTTTGTTTGGCGCACCACTATGACAATTGCCACCAGGAGCAGCACTATTCCTATTATAATAATGTATTTGTACGAGCGGCGCATTGATGCGTTCTGCTCTTGCAATTCGTCTACACCAAACTCAGCGTTATATCGCGCCAACGTCTCGGCCGATGCCTGATTATAGAGCGAATCCTTCAGCTGATTGAATGCCTCAAGCTCTATTCGTGCGCTATCAGGGTTTAGTGTCCATAGTGCCTGATAGAGTCCTCGACGAGCCTGCATCTCGTTAAATGGATTATCCATCTCGCGACACAATTGTGCTGATTCACGAAAGTATTCTGCGGCTTGTCGCTGTTTCGCCTCGTTGGCGTTATTCATTTCGAGCAATGCCTGCCCCGCTTTATTCAGCGATATGGCCAACGACTGATGATTGCCAGTTGTACGGAAATAGGGAATGATGCTATCGAAGATCTCTACTGCCTGCTGTTTCTGGCCCATACCTGCAAGGATTGTAGCCTTCTGCGACAGGCGAACGTGTAGCTTTGCTTCGCGCCCTTCTTCACGCTCCAGTTGGATAGCCCTATCGATATAGTTTATCGCCTCGTCATAGTGTTTCTGGGCGAACTCAGCCTCAGATAGCGATCCGCAAGTAAGTGCGATACGGGCTTTAATCCCCGTTTTCTCAGCATATTGCAATGCCTGCTGCAGATATTTCAGTGCTTCTTGAGGTTGTTTGGCTGCCACATAGATACTACCTATGGTGTTAAGCGATGAACTGATACGTTCTGCATCGCCACTCTCGTGGTCAAGCTTATTACATGCTTTGGCATATTGTAGAGCCTTTTCGTATTCCGATTGTCGCATACAGCATACAGACAGAATGCTCAGCTCTTCGGCCTCTTCATCCTTCATTCCCTTCTGTCGCAGCAGCGGCAATGCTTTTTCGCCCACAATTACGGCGCTATCATATTTTTGATTATCGTAATACTGTCCACTAGTCTCATACAGTTTTTTTGCCTCATAATGTTCGCGGTTAGCCGCTTTCGCATCACTTGGCTTTTCTGTCTGCGCCATACTGACCATAACCAGCAAAACCAAGACAGATAGTAGTAATATACGCTGTTTCATGGGTGCAAAGTTAGCAAATTATTTACTAAAACAGCATCATCATAAAAATATTTTTATATATTTGCAGGCAGAATGACAAACCATTAATAATTATTGATAATATGAATAGAATCATTAAATTGTCAGCTTTCACACTTGGTGTGATTCTTTGTATGTCATTTACACAGGTGCCATCAACACCCGAATTATCCCTGAAAGGACTTCTGAAACTGATGATGCAGTATGAAGACTTTGACGAAGCCTCTACAAGTGGTTTGGAGTTTCTATTTGAAGACGGTTACGAAAACGATGAGGTAGAGGCTATACGCTATGTATATGGCCGTGATGTAAAAAAAGGCAAGGAAGGAGAGTTTGGTTATGAGGTTCTTCCTTCATCTTCCCACGCCATCTATTTCACTTATAGCCTCAATACCTCCAGACAAGCCAGCCTCTACTTTGCCAGCGAGGACGATGCCAAGCAGTTCATCAAAGAGGTGCTGAGTCATACTAAGGAGCAATATGGTGGTAAAACCTTTCTCATCCACCCGAAGACTCAGGAGAATGAACAATATATCTATATTGATCGCATGTACGACGATGGCGATGACTACACAACAGAGTTTGTCATCTATCCCCCAAGACAGGAAGATGGTTTCTTCCGCATCGAGCTGGAAGTTTATGCTTAACAGAAAGATATCTTTATGCCTATGAAACAGCGTATATTACTACTTCCTGTCCTGGTTTTACTGACTATGGGCAGCATGGCTCAGAAGATGAAGCTTCACAATACGAAAGCAGCAATCCGAGAACATTACGCAGCAGCATACTCCGACTGCTATGAAAGTAGACTGAATACTGGCAAAAAGATGATGGTACTATTTCAGACCATCAACGCCAATAGGGAACTATAACGAGATAAACTTGCTATAGAGCTAACTTAATCGTAATTGTGCATCAATCAAAGTCCCAAACGGATACGTAGTGGTCAAACTTTATCCCCTCAGTACTGCAATACTTTGCCAGCACTTCCATAATCTCTTCCTGTCGTTTAGGCGAGATCATTATCTCACCATGATGAGCACGATAATACTGACCATTGCCGCTACCAAACAGCGAGCTTACACTACGACGCGCCTCTGCCCTCATATAACTTGGTATGTTACGATATAGCTGCGAAAAGCCCCATGCTTTCTGCACAAGCTTCTTCTCATTATAGCAGCGGCATTTACCATCCTGCCAAGCTGCAGGATACACAGCCTGACCTTTATAGCAACGATCTGCCATCAGCAGTTTGGCCTGATAGTGCAGACACTTGTCCTTATCTGCACAATCGCTGTTAAAACACAGCGCATATCCACTTGGGATATCCTTTACATTAAGTATAATATCTTTCATTTTTATCTGTTTTTTAAAAAGTTATCAAAAAAATCCCTCATCTCTCACTAAATCTCTCGAAACGCCCGTGTACAAAGGGTTTGAGAGGGGTGAGAGATTTTTGAAATCTCTCCCTAATCTCTCAACAATCCCTCACGCAACCCTCACAGGAATTACATCGTAGTAAGAGATATGTGCCTTCTCCTTATATTTAAAGCCCAGAGCCTTGATTGTTTTACCTAGTCGCACTTTATTACCAACGGTGTTTGGCAGCGAAGGATAGCTCTTACGCATCATCTCTATCATCTGGTCGCAATTCATCGTCTTTGCCACCTCGCCCTCTTCAGGCTGACGGAAACAAGCCACAAACATCTCTCCAAGGTCTTTCTGCTCCATAAACTCCTGGTTAAGCTGCTGGATACGGGCCACCTCATCGTTCGAGAACCAGTAAGGCGATTTAAGCTCTCGCAGCTCGTAAACCACCTGAGCATAGAGCTGACCATAATCTATGTCGCCCTCATTATTCACCAACAGCCCGTCAGGTATCTGTATACAGATGTATCGACGACTTCCTGTTGGGTCAGTCAGCGGGTGAGGATTATTGGTGGTAGCCACAAACGATGCATATCGTGGGCGATCCTCCTGGGTGCGACCAAAGATAGGTCGACCGTTTACCTTACTTACTGACAGCGTCTGCTTCAGCTTAGCGTGCTGAGTGGCACTGATAGCTTCGAGCTCATCGAGATTCACGATGAGGTTGTTTGTAAGCGCCATCTCCTTGTCGAACTTATTGCCAAGGTTCAGGTGGTCCAGATAATACTCTCGCAGCTCTGGAGGCAGCAGACGACGCACAAAAGTGGTCTTTCCGCATCCCTGATTGCCTATAAACGTAGGCACACATTCGTTTCCGTGCAGCATATCCATCTGCAGCCAGTGAGCAACGGCCGATCGGAGCCAGATGGTGAGATAGTTCAGCTGCTCAGAGCTAATGCCAGGGATACGGCTGAAGACCTTTGCAACATGGTTCTGTCCGTCCCATTCGGGTAGATTAGTCAGGAATGCCTGCACAGGATTGTATTCAGGCACTTCCTCAGATTCCACATACTCCGTAATCTCTGTTTTAGGACTACCCTTTTCCAGAATCTGCTCGCGCTTGGCACGAATCACGATACTGTTAAGAGCCGCCTTTGTCAGAGGACGGAATACATCACACTCGGCTTCGTCGTTAGACTTAACCGCAAACTCTACCTTTCCGTTCAGAGTGTTTCGACGGAAGCGGTAGTTCTCCATGAGGAACAGCTCGATTGCGAGCGTTACCTCCTGTGAGGCACAGGATGCCCCACACGTCATTTTACTGTTTTCTTTCATTATATAAAGTCTATAGTTGGTGCGCTTTCCACAGCGTACTTTTCGTGGTGCAAAGATACAAAAAAAAATTGCGGTTTGCAAATTTTTCGGCCATTATTTCCCATTTTTTCTTCAAATGTTAAAATCTGGCAGAGGGGTATTTTTCTGGAGGGATTATGTGAGAGATTTATGAGAGATTAGGGAGAGATTCTGAAAATCTCTCATAGCTCGAATCCCTAGTGTTTATGCGGGTTTTGAGAGATTTAGTGAGAGATGAGAGATTTTTCAATAAAACTTTTTAAAAACACATTTTTAATACTTCAAAATCTGCCTCAAAAAGAACCCAAAATTTTCCCAATTAGGGAAAAATTCATTCCCAACTTGGGAACGTTTTATTCCCAGTAAGGGAACAATTCGTTCCCAAGCTGGGAATTTCCATTTGCGGTGTAGTTTAACGATTTTAGTTGACTACTTGGAGCCTTATTTGCGATAAGGGTTGACCCTGGTTAAACATTATTTTTAATTCATGTAGACTCGACTTTACGTTAGTCATAATTTGGGTTTACATTGTCTTTCTTACTATCTCATACTTATTGATTATTAGTTCACATTTTGTCAAATTCGCCTTTCAACCATTCGAAGCGAGCATTTAGCCATTCTTTCATTGATTGCACCTCATTGTTGTAACTACCCCAAATATCGTAGTTAGGCCATGTGTAGGTATAGAAGGTGTGCCATCTGTTCTCATTTTCTTGAACGGCATACTTAAGGTAATTGGCGTTTGCATTGATTTCTCGCATGATATCGTCTCTCTTGCTATAGAAATAGTTAAAGCGTTCCTTAACCTTGGCGACAAATGCAGGATCTGCAAACATACGATAAATCCAATTAGCATATATAACCCAAAAACCTTCTGGTCCTCTTTGTGCATAATCTGTATTACCAAAAGCAATATCAAAATCCCACAAAGGTCCCATTTTTAGTTTTCCGCCTTTCTTGTAATTCATATAGCAACTTAGAGACATTCGTGAATCTGTGTTATGGGTTATCTCGTTTATCAAGTACCAATCTGCAAAAGAATCTATATCAAAATACTTTTGCCATCCTTCATTAGGATCTAAGAAGTTTGCCGAGTATAGTACGCTATCTGCAACTGTGACCAGTTCCTTGGCAAAGTTATATTTTTCATCCCCATATTCCACATCTGGATCTTTAATATCTACAGAATTAGCCAGATGATTCACCGTAAAGTACCTAGAATCACTTTCTCCTGTTACTCGTGCATCTATCTCAAATAAATAACCATCGTCACCAACATTTACACGATCTTTTCCTATTTTCAGTTTTTCGCATAATTGATAGGTGCCATTGTATCTTCCATTTAGAATAAGCTCAACAAAATGCGATCTCGCTGTGTATTCGAGGTTACTAATCTCTCCTAGGAAAAAAGCCGTTTTTATACGAAGCATTGTTTTATCTGCATAATTGTTAAGCAATACCCATGATTTGTCTTTTGGCTCACCCAATAGTGATACTTTCTTGTCAAATTTCAGTGCATATGGTTTCTTTGCCATTCCCCAAGTGGAATTACCTCTACCTTTAATGCTTACACTATCCTCGATGATGTCTCCAGCTGCACGAGTTCTTACATCCTCAACTAATTTGAATGATGCTCGTTGATAAACCTCTTTCGAAGTGATATCTTTGCGACCTTCTGTCTCTATCCACATCACGGGCAAACCAGTGAAGGAATGTACATAAATGGTATAATCCTTAGTCTTATCGCCGTTAGCGATTGTAAGTATTACGGGTTTCTTAAAATCGTGCTTCGTAGAACCAATAGTAGAAGGAACATCATCAATCTTTATACTTTCGCCTACATATTCTGCTTTCGGAATCAATAACTTGTCGCTAGTAATGTTGGGAATCCAAAACTCCACAATACTATCGCCAATGATTTCACCTTTCACATCTGTTGTTAACTGCATAGGATTGTCGTAACTCAGAAAAGTTAATGATTTAAGTTGAGGATCTTCAACCTCAGGGACTTCTTCTGGTATTTCTACAGGAATTTCAGGTTCATCATTATCCTTGCTACACGACAATGTAGCAAAAAACATGGTTACATAGATTAGTTTTTTCATTTTAGGCTTTAATTTGGCTTGGAGCACCCCATCCAAAAGGTTAATAGCAAAGTGTTATGTACATAATAAAAAAAGTGTGGGTTGCTGTACATGTTACTCGTCCCACGCTTCAGGCGTCTCGCATTGCCCATCCAAGTCGAAACGAGCAACGCAGAAGCCCACACCGTGATATGTAAAACAGCTATTATGCCCTCGCAAGCATAATGTGGGCTGTCATTACTACATACCCAATGAGCATCCATCGTTGCTTTGTCATTGACTTGGATTCGTGAGTTTGCGAGACTTCGAAGCGTCAAAGAACAAAGCGTCACGTAGACACCTTTTCTAAAATGTAGCTTTCACCCATCCACATTGGCTTTAGCCTCTGCTTCAAAAGTGTTAGCGTGGCAAAGATAGGTATTTATTCTGAAACTTACAAGGTTTTATGGAAAAACTTGTTGATATATCCTTCAATTTGGCTACACTTCTTATATATAATATCCCGCTTTTATGTTTTTTATTGATTTTCTTGCCGGTATCGGCAAAAAGTTGTATATTTGCAGCAAAAATTGGCGTAAAAACTTGCCGATAGAGTAGAAATATGGAATTTATATCAGTTAGTAAGTTTGCTGAAAAGTATGGTATTTCTGAGCGTACAGCTCGAAATTATTGTGCTCAGGGAAAGATTGAGGGGGCTTTCTTAACAGGAAAGACCTGGAATATTCCTGTAGATGCTGCTTTGCCTAAACGTTCTGCGAATAAGAAAAAAGTATCGCCGCTACTTCAGGCATTAAGAGAACAGAAGTCTTCGAAACTAAAAGGTGGTATTTATCATCGCACACAGATTGACCTTACATATAACTCTAATCATATTGAGGGCAGCAAGCTGACACACGATCAGACCAGATATATCTTTGAAACCAATACAATTGGTGTTACTGATAGCACTGTGAATGTGGATGACGTAGTAGAAACAGTGAACCATTTCAGTTGTATCGACTATATCATCGACCATACTGAAGATAAACTGACAGAAGCATTGGTAAAGCATCTACATCTGTTAATGAAATCAGGAACATCTGATAGTAGAAAGGATTGGTTTGCTGTGGGCGATTATAAACGATTACCAAATGAGGTTGGTGGACAAGATACTTGTGCGCCAGAAGATGTGCACAAGCAAATGAAAGCTCTATTGGATGAGTATAATCAGAAAAAGAAGAAATCATTCGAGGATATTCTCGACTTCCACGTGCGATTTGAGCAGATTCATCCTTTCCAAGATGGCAATGGCCGCGTTGGACGCTTGCTGATGTTTAAAGAATGTCTGGCTAATGATATTGTTCCTTTCATAATCACAGACGAACTGAAGATGTTCTATTATCGTGGTCTTAAAGAATGGGGACACATTGATGACTATCTTATAGATACTTGTCTGACAGCACAGGATATGTACAAGGAGCTGCTGAAGTATTTTAGAATTAAACATTAATGTAATTGATTGATGAGAGACTTTGCGGCGATTGACTTTGAGACGGCTAATAACGAGCGGACAAGTGTTTGCTCTGTGGGTGTGGTGATTGTGCGCGATGGGGAGATTGTGGATAGCTTTTATTCGCTGATTCAGCCAGAGCCTAATTACTATAATTATTGGAATACTAAGGTGCATGGATTAACTAGGCAGGATACTGAGGAGGCTCCTTTGTTTCCTGAGGTATGGAAACAGATTGAGCCTCTGATTGAAGGTCTGCCGCTTGTGGCGCATAACAAGTCGTTTGATGAGAGTTGTCTCAAGGCTGTGTTCCGTTGCTACCAGATGGATTATCCGGATTATAAGTTCTATTGTACTTGTGTGGCATCACGCAGGGCTTTCCCTCAATTGCCTAACCATCAGTTGCATACCGTGTCGGAATACTGCGGTTATCACTTAGAAAACCACCATCATGCCTTAGCTGATGCAGAAGCTTGCGCGATAATAGCAATGGAAATATTATAAAATGAGCCGCAACCCTTGTGAGTTGCGGCTCTATTTATATAAAAGGTGTATCGCTTATGCGAATGGATTCTCTGTTGGGTAGAAGTTACCCTTAGGGAAGTTGTAGTCGATCTCGTCAACGGGGATACCCATGTACTTGAGAACCTCCCAGAGATACTTACCCTGATGGCCGAACATAACGGCGCAGTGGTGTGGGTAGTGCTTCTCGAT
>Ga0265299_10005031_pt1 | contig 12364 bp, 8 predicted proteins | sample AusTroGonzalo_MG_4_FD_193485 | JGI IMG/M metagenome (GOLD analysis project Ga0265299, IMG submission 193485) | Bovine rumen microbial communities from tropical cattle in Woodstock, Queensland, Australia - Gonzalo_02 | ecosystem: Host-associated > Mammals > Digestive system > Stomach > Rumen ...
CATTGGAGAGACCCAAATAGCTGTTCGAGCTGAACATAAGCACATCCTTGCCATCAATCTTCACCACGGTGCTCTGTTCTGACTCAATAGCTTTATAATATGGATAGATTCCCTTTTCTTTTGCGATTTGAGGCGCGTTGTATTGAGCGCATTTGTTTTTCAGAATCTGAGACTTCATTTTGTCTATCTTATTTTTATAGAATGAGTAAACCTTAATTATGATTCTTTAATAGCTCCTATCATAAGTCAGGCTGAATAAAGGCTGCAAAAATAATATTTTTTTTTAAGAAAGTTGAAGAGAAATCCATACTGGGGGTGACAATTCACTAAAAAAAAATAGGGACGCAATGCCGCGTCCCTATCTGTTATCAATTGATTATTACTTATTTCCGAATAATCGGCATCGTGGTGATACCCTTGTCAGTGAAGATTTTTGCAAAATAGGTGCCCGTGGCGAGGCCGCTTACGGAAACCTCTGTACGACTGTTGTTTACAGTCGTTGTGTTCAACAATTGTCCATAAACATTGTACAATTCCACTCTTTCAATGTACAAATCGCCGTCTTTCGCAGAAATCACGACATTGCTGATGGCAGGATTCGGGTAAACGACGAGGTTGTCGCGCAGCTCGAATTGACTGATACCGACTGGATTGTAGTCGTAGGAGGCGACAGCGCTGTTCACCATGCCTTCTTTCATGGCGATGGCATTGATGTTGTAATGCACATTCAAATAGAACGGAACAGCATCGGTGTACTCGTAGGAGCTTTCGTCGGGCTCAGTGCCATCGATGGTGTAGTAAATGGAGGCACCTTCCGTAGCGCAAGTGATGTACATGCGGTAGAATTCGCCGTCACGTTGGAAGAAGAATTCCGGAGTGGCGACAGTGTCCATCACGATGACAGGGTAGATGTTGATGTCTTCGTCGCCGCGCGGGAAGATTTGATAGCCATTACGTGTGGAGAAGCTCACAAAGCCGGTCACATCAGCCTGATCACCTGCGTTGATGGTCGTGGTGAGAGTGTTGAAGCGGTTTCTGATGGACATCGTATCACCGTTTTGCACAAACAAAGTGTCATTGAGGAACAGTACGTCGTTAAGGCGTACCAACTTGGATTCGTAGACATCGTTATATTGGCTCTTGATATTAGCGACGGTAGCCACGGCCGGTGTAACGGTGACGGGCGTGCCGGTAGCTTCGGCGGCGTTGTAGGTGGGTACCATCTCTACCATGCCATTATAGGTAGTGTAACGACCGAAAATACCGCTGTGGATGACATCGCCTTCGTTGTAAGTGGTGGTGATCACAGCCGGGTTGTTATCGTAAATCAACATAGCGGCAGAGTTGTCTTCCACAAATATGTAACGACCGCTGCGGAACACGAAGGTCACATCGCTCATGATTTGTTGCGGCTCGTTCGAAGCGGCATCCTTGAAAGCAGCGATATTGTCAACCTGTGCAGGGAAGGAGATGTTGGCGATGGCGGTGAAACTCGGTGTCAAGTCGGTTTTCCAAGCTTTGGCCTTAATGGTGGTGGTAGTGGAGACTTGGAACGGTTCAGCATAGATTGTAGAGTTTTCCGTGGGTTCGGAACCATCGGTGGTGTAGCGGATTACCGCATCTTCGGTTTCGCATGTGATGGAAACGGTTTGCAGATCGTAGAAGAAACCGGAATTCGGTGTGATTGTCGGGATGCTTACCATGGTCGGTGCCAGTCCAGGAATACCGTAAACCACCACGCTGTCTATGACCAAACGAGAGTTGTTGGGAGTAGGAAGGGGATCAGGAAGTACGATTGCGAATCTCAGGCGCACAAAGTCGTTGCTGCCATTTTCATCCACTACATAGTCAAAAGCATGGGCCGTGCTGCTCAGGGAGAAGACCTCACCATCGGAGTAGGTGTTGCCACCGTCGATAGAGTGAGAAACTTTGACATTCAGACCATTTGAACTATTTGCAAGGAATGTGACGTGGGTAACATTGCGCAGGTCGAAATGAGTGTAAGTATAACCCACATTCATACTATGGGCTTCTGCGGTGTACCAACGCATCTGCATGGACTGAGCACCAGTGATGTGATTGTTGGTAGACGGTGTGCCATAGAAAGTGCCCCATTGCGCACCTTCCGGACCCGTAAAGGAAATGTCGGTGTTTTGATAGTAAGAACCGGCTTCAAAGCCTTCTTCTGCCTCAAAACCAACAGAATAGATGATAGTGTCGATAGGTTGGGGTGCCGGCGGTTCATTGATGATGTAAGTACCCGTCGTCACTTCACTGTTTTCCCAATCAGCTTTTACAGCGATAGCCTTCACCGTGTATGTTCCGGGGGTGTTGAGGGTGACAGGCGTGGTGTAAGAGGTTGATGCAGAGGTGGGCTCATTGCCATCGATGGTGTAATAGATGGCAGCATCAGCCACGGAGCAGCTCATGGTCACTGTGATAAGGGTGTCCTCGCCAGTAGCAGGATCCAAGACAGGTGCGGGTAGTTGCGCAGTGGCAGTCAAATGAACGATTTCGTCAATCATTCCCACATTAACATGAAGATTAGCTGTCGTGGACTCCGTGCCGTCAAAAGTGACTGTCACCACTGTGTTGGTGTTGGTCGGTATGGTAACAGGGTCGATTGTGAAATGCGGGTTGGTAGTATAGATGTATATGGTAGGATCGGAGAAGTTGGCACTGCTGACGGTAAACTGCTGTGTCAGCTGTGTGCTGGTGAAATTCAACGCAGTCGTGCTGACTGACAAAATCGGTTCGGAAGAGACCGTATAGACAGCCGTAGCGGTTTCGCTGGCGAACCAGCCTGCCTTGAATGCTTTTGCTGTAACGGTCGTGGTGGTGGTCAATGTGACGGGAGCCGTGTAGAGCGTGGAAGTCTCGGTCGGAACGGTACCGTCAAGGGTGTAACGAATTACTGCACCTTCGGTCGCACAAGCAATGCTGAATGCAACACTGTCGGAATATGCACCAGAAACAGGGGTAAATACAGGTGTCTCCACTGTCGGGGCGGTGATGGTCACCTCCAAGGTGCTTGCGTTGCTGCTCTGATAGTACGGTTTCACTGCAATAGCCTTAATGGTGCTGGTGGTTGTGATTTGGAACGGGGCGGTGAAGAGTGTGGAAGCCTCGGTAGGTTCAGTGCCGTCAGTGGTGTAATAGATGTTTGCACCTTCCGCAGCGGTCATGTTGATGGTGGCGTTGAAATAGAAAGTGTTGTCGCCTTCGGCTTCCTCACCAGTAGCTGTGATGACGGGTGCATCAAGCATGGGCGCCACAACCGTAAACGTTGTGGTAGCGGCCACGGCAGGATTTAATTCTGCATAGTCCATGTCCACGAGAGAGCATGTGATGGTATATGTTCCAGCGGGCAGCGGAGAAAATACCGTTTGCAACAATTCGTTCAGTGCGGCTTCGTCGGCGTATGCGGGGTTAGGCAAACCAGCGGCGGTCAGCAGCGGTGTCTCAACCTTGAGGTAACCGTCTGTGCCGAGGATGAAATTCTGGATGTTGATGCCAATGGGCAGAGTGTCCAAGGTGCTGAAGGTGCTGCCGTTTGCCGGAGCGGTGATGGAGAGGAAGGGGGTGGGCACCACTCCCTGACCATCTAAGTCTTGATTATAACGCGGATAGATTTGGATGGTGTTGTTGTAAATAGCTACGAATCCTGTGAGATTCAAGGTCGAACCTGCCGTGATGGTGGTGTCAAGGCCGAAGCGGTTGTAAAGGGTCAGGGATTCAGAACCTTGTGTAAAGGTGGTTGATGAACCAGAGAAGCCGTCAGGGAAAGTTACATTTTCGATAGTGACGAGTTGTGCATCGTAAAAGGCATAGTTGCTTGTTATATCGCTAATCGTTACTATGGTAGGGGTCACGGGACCAGTGCTGGCCGCAGATGAACTTTCGAAATAAGATACGCTCATTTCGATTTGATTATTATAGGTCGTTTTAGTGCCCATTAAATTGGCAATTTGATCTCCTTCCGAGAAGTTAGAGCCGATATTGTTGTACCCATACAGTAAAAGTCCTGCAGTAGCATCCTTGACGTAAGTGTAGTTGTTGTGGTTGAACACAAAAGTCACATCATTGCTGATAAGAGCCTCTGTAGAGTCTTGCAATGCCTTATAAGCCGATATGTTATTTACTGAATAAGGGAATGTGTAGGTGGCGGATGAAACTGAACTGTTGTTATATCCATCAGCCGTAGCCATGGCCTTTACCGTGGTGGTTTGGCTGATAGTGATGGGCGAAGTGTAGAGGGTGGAAGCAGTAGTAGGCGTAGTGCCATCCAGTGTGTAGTAGATGGAAGCATTTTCGGTTGAGGAAGCTAAAGTTACAGACACAGGCTCTGTGTAGATACCAGAAGAGGGGGAAAATGTCGGGGCTTGTGCAGCTGTGCCGCTTGGACCATCGAGTTTGTAAAAAATGGTCATCGAAGTCATTTGTATCTGTTTTTCACCTGCCGCAAATTTAAAATACTGATAATCATTATCGCCAAAAGAAATGCCCAAATTAGCAGTGGTAGTTGTAACTGGTATTGTTCCAATGAGTTCCCAATTATCACCATCAGTGCTGCCATAAACGCTTGCATTGCTTTGATTGGTTTTACTCTTCATGTAGAACGACAAGCTATCAATATAATATGGTAGAGCATTGGTGTAAAAAAAACCATCGTTAGCATACACACGTAATCCTGGTGTGTTGAAACTACATTGGGTTGTATAGATGGTCACATTGTTATCCAAAACATGTTCTCCATCCGCAACACCTGTTGTTCCTGGATTGTAGTTGCTAAAAGTGTACGTTGTTTGAGCGAAAGATAGCCCAAAAACACTCATTAAAAAGCACATAATAAAAAGTGCCCTTTTCAAAAGAATAGATTTTTTGTTCATATTTTTATTATTTAATTGTTTGAATTTCAAATAAATGAATCAAAATCCACAATGGATTTCACATCTGCAAATATACATTTTTTTGTTTTGCGGAAGGTTTATTGAGGTTAATGTACAATGTACAATGTAAAATGTACAATTCGCACGTCATACGTCAAACGTCAAAAACTCCTTCAGATCGCAAATTCGCAATAACTGTTGCAGTTTTTCTTCGGGCATTTGTGCGAAAACGGCGAAATAGTGCCACAATTCCTTCAGATTCGCCAAGGTGCCGCTTTCGCTACGGATGGGCAACAAGGAGGCTGTCAAATCGTGATAGAAATCCATAAAACGGGATTTCTTGTCTCTAATATCTTGATTTTTAATCTCTTCTGCAAGAAATGGATTCTGAAGCATGCCGCGTCCTAACATCCAGGTGTCCATCTTGGGGAATCTTTCAGAAAGGGTTTTGTAATCTTCTTTCGTGAAAATATCACCACTATAAACGATTTTATGATGCGTCATGTTGCAAAATTCTTCAAAAAGATCCCAATTCGGATGCCCTTCGTAGAGGTCATCGCCCAAGCGCGGGTGGATGACAACAAAATCCAACGGGTAGTTGTTTAGCCGTTGCAGCAAGATGCGGCCTTCGTCGGCGTTGTGCAGTCCAAGACGCATCTTCAACGACAAGTGGAAAGGTGTTTTCGAGGTCACTGCCGCCACGATGGCTTCCACCATGTCAGGGTGGGGCATAAGTCCGCATCCGCGCGTGTGTCGTACTACGGGCGAGGAGGGACACCCGATGTTGAGGTTAAAGCGTTCGTACCCGAACTGTTCGTGCAAGACAGTTGTGGTGTCCACAACTTGTTCGGGACGGTTGCCCATGAGTTGCGGGATGAGCGGCACTGCCGTGTTGAACTCGGGGGCGATGTCCTGCCACACTTTCGGGCGGAACTTTCCAGCGGGCTGTACAGGCAAGAATGGGGCCATATAACAATCTATGCCGCCAAAATGACGGCATAGTGTGTTTCTGAATGTACGGGAAGTAATCCCGTGCAGAGGGGCTAACCAGAGTTTCGGTGCCATTAGCGAATCACGACTTTCCGGGTCTTTTCAGAACCGTTCACGTTGAAGGTCAGCATATAAACGCCAGCCGGGAACTTCTTGACGTCCAAGGCGGTTTTGCCGACGGATTTTCCGGAATCCAGCGTTCTGCCGGTCAAGTCGCGCAACGACCAGTTGTATGCCTGGTCGGTGTTGGGTTGGAGATACAACACGTTGGTGGCGGGGTTGGGATAGATGCTTTCGCGCTCCATCTCCACCACGGGCACAGCAACACCGCTACTCAACAGCTTGACGTCATCCACATACAACACCGAGGTGCTGTTCAAACTGGTGGCAGAAAGTATCACAATCATGATGGAGTCGCATTCCGTACCGGGATTTTCAAAATCAAGACGGAGTTGTTCGTATTGGTCGGGGTTTTCGGTGGTGAATGTGTTGTAAGCGTAGTCCACGGGCACTCCGTTCTTTTTGGTCAAGGAGAAAACCATGATTTCATCGTCCTCGGCAGGCTGGTATTTAGCCCAAAAGGTCACGGCTCCAGGCGTGGTGGTGCAGGGAACACCGGGGGAGAGGACTTTGGCCAAAGAAGTCAGCGATGAGAGTACGGATGGGTCGAGTTCACTGTCGCCCGAAGGGTCTTGAATGGCTTGGATAATGGCGAGCAGGTCTTCCGCGGGGATAGAAAATCCTTCTGACTCGCCGGCTTGCAGCATACCCGGAAGGGTGATGGAGTAACTAGAGTAAGGAACCGTGAATTCTGCGGATTGTAGCTTGATGGCGTAGTTGTCGGAGTGGGAATCTTGAGACTGAGTGCCAAAATTCACTTGTACAGGGATATCCATGCCGAAGGCAGTGACGTTCCCGTAAAGACCGGTCGCCCAGCCCACAGGTCTTCCGTATGACCACATTTCGAAATCCCCGTTAGGGATGATGTTCTGTGCCTGCAATCCGGCCAGGCAGAGAAGCATTGTGAAGAGTAAAAATGTTTTTTTCATTATGACGGTTTTAAGTTGAAAATTCAATTCATGAATATTCGAAATATTCGCCGCGAAAATAAGATTTTTTTATGATATTGCGTATTCATTTGAAAAAGATTCAGCATAATTTTATACCTTTGCCGCCTCAAAAAGAATAATCAAAGTATGAAGAAATCAGACATCCTTGTCATCATCATTATTGTTTTATGTTTGCTGCCGTTTTTCTTGTTTGACGGCGTTTATGATGCCTATTGTACTGCCAACCAGCGCTTTCCGTTATGGATGGCCTTTTTGAAATTTGGCATTTTGGCCACTTTCGGCGAGATGTTAGGCTGCCGCGTGAAAACTGGAAAATACTACCATGAAGGTTTCGGATTGGCCCCGAAATTCGTTGTTTGGGGACTTCTGGGTATGTGGATCGCCCTCGCGATGAGCGTCTTCCGTCTTGGCATTCCGGCGTTCATGGAGCGCTACGCCGCCTTCAGCGGCATTTCCGCCGCCATGTCCGGGCCGATGTCGTGGATGAAGCTGCTCGGCGCTTTCTGCATCAGCACAATGATGAACACCTCTTTCGCTCCCGTCTTCATGACCGTTCACAAGATCTCCGACATGCACATCAGCGAGCACGGCGGCGCCTTTTCTGCCCTCTTCAAGCCGGTGGCTGTCAAGCGCCACATCTGCGAGATGGACTGGGGCGTGCAGTGGGGCTTCGTCTTCAAGAAGACTATCCCGATGTTCTGGATTCCCGCCCATACGCTCACTTTCTGCCTGCCTCAGGATCTCCAAGTGCTCTTCGCCGCCTTCTGCGGTGTCGTCCTCGGACTACTGCTGTCTATCGCTGCAAAGAAACAGAATTAGCGGTTGGATTGGTTAGACGTGTGACGTGTAACGTGTAACCCTCGACCCTTTAAACCATAAACCATAAACCATAAACCTTAAACCTTAAACCAAAACCACCATGTACCTAATCATCTTCATCGTCCTGATGGTCGCGAGCATGGTCATTCAAAAGACCTTGACCTCGCGTATTGAAAAATATTCCAAAACCCCGCTCAGCAGCGGTCTTTCCGGCAAGGAAGTGGCCGAGAAGATGCTGCGCGACAACGGCATTTATGATGTGCAGGTGACCTGCACCGGCGGTTTCCTCACCGACCACTACGATCCGACCAAGAAGACGGTCAACCTTAGCCAGGGCGTCTATGAGGGTCGCAATATCGCCTCTGCCGCCGTCGCCGCCCATGAATGCGGCCACGCTGTGCAGCACGCCACCGCCTACCGCTGGCTCACCATGCGTTCCATGCTGGTGCCTGCCACGCAGTTCGGCTCCCAATTCTCGCAATGGATTCTGCTCGCCGGCATCATTCTCTTAGGGTTCACTCAGTATCTGGGCCAATGGGTGCTGTTGGTCGGCATTGCCCTGTTTTCCCTCACTACGCTCTTCTCGCTCATCACTTTGCCTGTGGAGTACAACGCTTCTCAGCGTGCCGTCGCTTGGCTTGATGAACAAGCTATCACCACCGGCGAGGAGACCGTTATGGCCAAGGATGCCCTCAAGTGGGCCGCCCGCACCTACCTCATCGCCGCCATCTCCTCGCTGGCCACCTTGTTGTACTATATCTCCATCTTTATGGGAGGCAGGAGGGATTAATTCACAATTCATAATTCATAATTAGTAATTGGAAATTGGAAATGAAAAGAATCGTAACATTATTGGTTGTTAATTTGTTGCTTGTAAGTGTTTTTGCGCAGGTACAGGTTTATCCTTTGGAGAATTTACCAGAGAAAATGAAATACACAGGCTCTGTCACGTATGCGATGCCCACCACCACGCTGAAGGTGACGGTTTCCGTCTCCAAAGTGCAGGATGTGCGCGGCTATTTTGCGGATTATGCCGAAAGTTTGCTCGGACTCACCAATATCGTTCACCAGAACCGCACCCATTACGTGCTCAATTCTGTGGAAATCGAACCCTCGACTACGGCCGACTTGACCAATGTTTACAGGGCTTACACCTCCAACGCAGTACTCGCTGAAGCCATGAATGCCGCTGCCCTTACACCCCAAAGCTCCTATCCTGATGGCTATCTAACCTCTTATCAGACACATACGGCATCGCTCCCCGATTTTTTCAAAAACTATGCGGACATCTCTTATACGCAACAGCAAGAGACGTTTGTGGATACCAAAATCATTGACGGTGTGGTGACGCAAGTGCCTGCCAATCATACGAAAACGGTCTCCAAGAGCTTCGAGAACAAGGCTCGTGAGGCGGCTGACGCCATCATGAAGAGCCGCAAGGACCAATACAATTTGGTCGCTGGCGAGCAAGAGACGCCTTACACGGGTGAGGCGTTGGCCATCATGCTTTCGGAACTCAAAAACTGGGAAAGCAACTACATGAGCCTCTTTACTGGCGTATCTATCGCTGACACGATCCAGTATGTGTTCTACTTTACGCCAAACAACAAATTGGAGCAGATGACGGCTTTCTATTTTAATGAAAACAAAGGACTTGTCCCGACGGCTGGTGCCGCTGCAGATGCTTATACGTTGAAATTCAACTCTAGATACCCGAAGATGTTTGAGGTAAAGGAATGGTACTATCCGCAATCAGGTTTTATTACGCGCAACATGCAACCTGTGTGCGTGTCCCTGTCGCACGACAAAACCGTTCACGATTTCGGTATGGTCAACATGTATCAGGCGGGCAGCATTTTCGTGGTACAACCTTCCGTAAAAGAATCCTTTGACATAAACCAAATCGGCATTGTGTTTTAGTTTGACGTATGACGTACGGCTTATGACTTAGACTTAAACATAGACATAAGCTCTTGACCCTTGACCCTTGCCCCTAAACATTAAACTCTAAACCTTAAACCTTAAACCTTCATGCAAAGAACCCTAATTTCCATCCTTGCCCTCATCCTCGTTTTCTTCACTGGTTGCCAAAAAATGGAGCAGAACAAGCTCAACCGCCAGATGAAGAAGATGGCGAAAGCCTATCTGCAGCAGGAGAATGTCACTGATTATAAGAATCTTAGTGTCACCACAGTGGACACTTTGACGGAGTTCAGCTATGCTAAACTCAATTCCGAGCTGCTAGGCAATATGGCGGAAGCTTACGAGCAGATGTATTGGGATGATTCCGAGGACACCGCTCGGCGCGAAGCCATCGGGTTGTATCTCAGAGAGATACAGCGAATAAAAAACGACATGGACGAACTCGTTGACAACGGAGACCTTCTCACAGATGGCGTTTTGCTTTTTATGGTAACAGGCAATTACGAGCAAAAAGGTGAAAAACAGGAGTTTATGTTTCTCGTGAACCCGGATAAGAAGTCGCTGCATACTTTAGATCCTTTCGGCGACAATCTATTATATAAGGACGAAGAGTGATGTTTCCGTGGGGCGACGAGCGGCGGTTTAACGCCTATAGCCGCTATTGCAGGGCACATTATGGCGGCAGAGTCCAAAAACTGCCGGTGGATGCCGGTTTTTCATGCCCGAACCGCGTGAGCCGCGTGCAAGGCGGTTGCACTTACTGTGCCAACAGTGCCTTTTCTCCCTCTTACCTTGCTGACAAAGATGATGTTGCCTCCCAACTGGAGCGAGGTAAATCCTTCTTTCAGAAAAGGTATCCTAAAAACAATGGCTATTTCGCTTATTTCCAGTCGTATACCAATACCAATGCGCCGTTAGACGTCCTTCGGGAAATGTTCGAGGCGGCCTTGAATGTGGCTGATATTAAAGGACTTGTCATTTCCACGCGCCCTGATTGCCTACCAGATGGGGTGTTGGACTATTTGTCGGAATTGAATATTCGCACTCATCTCACGGTGGAATTAGGGGTGGAAAGCTTTCATAATGAGACGCTTGCGTATATTCACCGCGGTCATACGGTGGAATGCACGCAAGAGGCTTTTGAGAAACTCCATCAGAGGAATATATCCACCGGCGCACACCTGATTTTCGGTCTGCCGAATGAAAAACCGGAGCAATGGCTTTTGGATGTGCTTTTACTCAACGAATTGCATCCACGGTTCGTCAAATTTCACCAGTTGCAGATTTTCAAGAACACGCTGATGGAAGCAGAATATCACGACCATCCCGAGCGTTTTCATCCACTTCCCGCCGATGATTATGTGAGGTTTCTGTGCGATTACGTAGAACGCATGTCGTCCGAGATTGTCATCGAGCGTTTCTCCGCCGAGGTGCCCCCGCGTTACCTCGCTGTTTCCCAATGGAATCTGTTGCGCCACGATGCATTAGTGCGGAAAGTGGAGGAGGAGATGGAACGCAGAGGGAGTTGGCAGGGGAGGTTGATGGTTGATGGTTGAGAGTTTAAGGTTTAAGGTTTAGGGTTTAGGGTATAGAGTTGAGGGGTTAGGGGGGTGAAAGGTTAAGGGTTAGTTTTGTGCTTCTTATTTTATGTGAAAATTAACTAATAATAGTTAAAATTAAAAATATTTTTATCAGTATGTTATTATATTGAAAATTTTTCTATTTTTGCCGCGAAGACAAAAAACAGAAATGACATGTTGATAAGAACGAACAATTGTGCATTGATGGGGGTGGCCGCAATACCCATCACCGTGGAGGTCAATGTAGATACAGGTATCGGCTTCCACTTGGTCGGGTTGCCCGACAGCGCGGTGAAAGAGAGTCAGCAACGGATAGAGACTGCGCTGAACGTCTATAATTACAAGATTCCCGGTCGGAAAATCGTGGTGAACATGGCGCCTGCGGACATTCAAAAAAGTGGTTCGTCATACGATTTAACCTTGGCGATAGGCATTTTGGCCGCCTCGGAACAAATCGCCGGAGCAACAGAATTAGAGGACTACTATATCATTGGAGAGCTGTCGTTGGACGGTTCGCTACAGCCGATTCGTGGTGCGTTACCCATTGCCTTGGAAGCCCGCAAACACAAGAAAAAGGGGTTGATTCTGCCGATTCAAAATGCTCGTGAGGCCGCCATAGTGCAGGGCATCGACATTTTAGGTGCAGCCAACATCAAGCAGGTCATCGACTTCTTCGACAAAGGAGTTCCCATTGAGCCAACACGCATCGATGTGGCTAACGCCTTCAACGAAAGCCTAAATCATTACGAATACGATTTCTCGGACGTGAAGGGTCAGGAGAACATCAAGCGGGCGATGGAAATAGCAGCGGCCGGGAGCCACAATGTGATTTTGATTGGTCCTCCGGGCTCCGGTAAAACGATGTTAGCCAAGCGGTTGCCGTCGATTTTGCCGCCGCTGTGCTTGGAAGAAGCGTTGGAGACCACGAAGATTCATTCCGTGGCGGGTAAGATGAGTCGTTATGCCTCCATCATCTCCACACGACCGTTCCGTTCGCCGCACCACACCATCAGCGATGTGGCGTTGGTGGGAGGCGGCACGCACCCGCAGCCTGGGGAGATTAGTCTCGCCCACAATGGGGTGCTCTTTCTGG
>Ga0265299_10005038_pt1 | contig 12353 bp, 14 predicted proteins | sample AusTroGonzalo_MG_4_FD_193485 | JGI IMG/M metagenome (GOLD analysis project Ga0265299, IMG submission 193485) | Bovine rumen microbial communities from tropical cattle in Woodstock, Queensland, Australia - Gonzalo_02 | ecosystem: Host-associated > Mammals > Digestive system > Stomach > Rumen ...
ACAATTCCGTCTGCTGATTTCAAAAAGCTTTGTGCTGATAAGGATATTAAATTTTATAATCCATATATTAATCAGATTGAAACAATATCAAAGAAGGAGATTTATAATCAGAGTTTGTCTAAAATAGAGAAGGCACTTAGCAATCAGAGTATTCCTGTTAATCGCAGGGCGCTGTATCAGCTAGGTGTTCTGGCAGAAAACTTTGATTTACTTCTTACTTACTTTGTAATCAATCCAACTACTATCGAAATATTCTTTTATCCTAAAATGGAGAATACAAAAGAATGGTTTGAAATGTTCAAAGGGATGGTTACGCGCCGACAATTCTTTAATCTAGTAAAGAGTTATAAAACGATCAAGAATACAGATAGTGTTTTCAGTAATTCTTGCTTTTATCAAATCAGTTCTCCTGAGCAACCAGACTATTGTAGCAATGTTTATTTTTCTAAACTGAATAATGATTATATTGTAGTTCAGTATAAATTGGATATTGATAAACCTATTTATCGTGTAATTAAACTTGGAAAAGAATTTAAGACATTAGTACCAGAAGTTGTATATGATGGTTCGTTAGAAGGAATTACTCTTACAGTTGAAGGTAAAAAGTTTGTTGGTGATAGCATTAAACATCTTTGGAATGGCGTTGATAAGGTAAAGAAAAATATCGAAATTGAGTTTAATAAGTTTTATTATTCTTTGGATACAGATAATGCTATTCTTTATATTGATGACGGTGAGGATGGTAAATATAACGAAGAAATCCAGATCGAAAAATTCAAGAAAGATTTGTATGCTTATATTGTTTTAGACAGAACGATAAATCACACAAGAATGATTGTATTGAGCAATGGTTATGTTTGGAATGTAAACCATGATAAATTCTTTAATCTAGCAGGGAATCCGGCGTTAATCGGATTAAACACAGAAGTATTCAGCATGTCATCGGAAGAGAAGGGAATTTTCCTTTGCTTTGATGGTAATAGTGTTGAGCGCGTTCCTGTAGAGGATTTCGACAAGATTCTTGTTGAATATCTGCACAAATAAAGTAATCGGAAAAAGAAAACTTTGACTTTTTTCGGTATTTCGTGTTATGATTAAACAAAGGCTAGAGATGGTCTCTATCCTTAAAAACAGCTCAAACGAGCGCTTTAGCTTTAGGAGAAGCAGCAATGACACCAAGATCTTTCTCACTTGAGTTCACCGACACCGATTATGCAGTCATCGAACAGGCATTGATGATTGATGAGGATTTCTTTAATGATCGTCTAAAAGAGATGAGCAGAGACATCGTAGAGGTTGCTCATGCGATCCTGCTGGATTTCGTTAATCGAAAGCTGTACGAAGAGAATCCAACTAAAAAGATTAAAGCAGACTCACCGGCAGCAGCGTCAACAAAAACGACAAAGAAGGCAGAAAAAGCAAAAATAGCATCACCAAAGATTGCTATTCCGGTTGCGCCGAAAAATGCGCTTGTTCCGAAAAGAGAAAAAGAGGTTATCTTTGATTTTGTCGATTGCGACTGGAAAGATAAAGCACTGATGGCAGTATTAGAAGCAGATGAGCAGCATCGCGCAGTTTCGTCGGATGAGATATTGAATATGCTTGGTGTTTCCTCATCAAAGAAAAAATGTTTTCAATGCAAGCTGGGGCACTTCTTCAAGAAATCGAATGTTAAGAGAATCCGTAAGATTGAGAATGGAACAACGAGAACAAGCTATTGTTTGTATTAAAACAGAATTAGTTAGAATGTAAAAGCAACAAAGCCACCTTATTTCGGGTGGCTTTTGTTTAAATTAAAAATAAAAATTGATAATATTAATTTTATTTAAAAAGTAACAAATGGATATAAAATGTCTAATTTAGAATGGTTAGGGAAAAATAAAATAATAAATTATCATGAAAGAATACCTTATAGAGCATTAGAAGAAAAATATACATATAATGCTGAGAAAAGTAAAAATATGATTATTCATGGAGATAACCTTGAGGCACTTAGATCTTTATTACCGGAGTACGAAGGTAAAATAAAATGTATCTACATTGATCCTCCATATAATACAGGGAAAAGTTCAGATAAAAACAAAGCTTGGGTATATTCAGATAGTGTAGATGATCCAAAAATTAAAGAATGGATTAAGGTTACTGTTGGTGAGAATTGGAAAGACTTATCTCGACATGATAAATGGCTTTGTATGATGTATCCAAGACTAAAATTATTGAGAATGCTTTTACATAATAATGGTGCTATTCTTATTAGCATTGATGATAATGAATATGCAAGACTTAAAGAAATTTGTGATGAAATCTTTGGGGAAGATAATTATGTTAAAACTTTTATTTGGTATAAAAAAGGAAACACTGATAATCAAGATTATATTACTAGTGTTCACGAATATATTTTATGTTATGCAAAAAACAAAGCCGAATTGTGTTATAATTCAATAGTAGATCCAAATATTTCTGATGACTCCAAAATAAAAAGAACGTTTGCAGAGAACTCGATTATAAAAAATGGTTACAAAAATCCACCATCATTTATAACTCTTCCAGAAGGATTCCCATGTGAAATAGAAAATTTAGAATTAGAAAAAAATGAGAATATTGATGATTTTCTTTTTGCAGTTAATAAACAGGGGTATATTTCTCGTGAGTTGACTAAACAGTTTGGTATGAGTTATCCTGTAAGACGAGACAAAATGAGTGTCAAAAATTATATACTGAAGACCGATTGTTCTGTATATTCTGGATGGATGAATATTGAAAAACTTAAGGCTTTTATTGCTAATAATTGCCATCCGATTAAAGATGGTAATACATTATTACGTTTTTACTTATCAAAGAATGGCGTGATTTATTATCATCGTTCAGGAAGAAAATCTCATTACATTCAAACTATTCTTGAAAATATGGGAACGACAGAAACAAACAAGTATATGTTGGAAAAAATGGGAATCACCTTTAACTATCCTAAACCTGTTAATCTTATTAAATATCTTCTTTCATTTTTTGTACAGCCCGGTGATTTTGTTTTAGATTCTTTTGCTGGTTCAGGGACGACCGCGCATGCGGTTCTTGAGCTAAACAAAACAGATAATGGACAACGACATTTTATTTTGGTTGAAATGATGGATTATGCTGAAAATATTACAGCAGAAAGAGTTAAGAATGTAATAGATGAATATAGTATTGGTAAAAAATTAGTGAAAGGAGCAGGGGGAGATTTTACTTTTTATAAGCTAGGAGATATTTGATTTTATCAGAAGATAATTTTATTTATAGGAGTTTTTTATGACACAGCGAGAAGAGTTAGAACACACAATAAATTATTGTGAAAGTCAAATAAATAAATGCAGTAAAAACTTACGAGATATTATTTTTGCTGCTGGCGAATACAATAAAGATTTTTTAAAAGAAGTGAAAATTATTGCTCAGGAGTTGCAAAAATATTCTACTGCTTTAATAACAAAGATTGATAAGGAGATTTTATGATTATTAAAAATAAAAACAATAAAAATATTTGTTCACATCATAAAGTTTTTGAGATGGCATTTTCTAAAAAAGAATATATGGGATTTATTTATAATCTATCAGATCAAATAGCACAAAATTGGTGCTTATGCAGATATTGTTATTTATATGAACCAGAATGCTTGAACTATTATCATTGGAAATCAGAATTAGAAACATTATTAAATAATTTAAACAGGAAGCATATAGATGGAGATAAATTAAAATGGACAAAAGAAGCATTTATAAACAAAGAAGAATTTAATAATCCAGAGATGGTATATAATGCTTGTAGAATAAAGTTTGCTAAAGAAAAAAATTTAAATATATTGCTTGGAACAAGAAAAGAATTATGTGAAGATTTTTGTGGATATTTAGATGAGATTATAGAATGCATAGCATCAAAGAATTCTATATTTGAATATACAGACAGTTGGTTTCCGAATGTTTAGATTTGTAGATACATAAATATATCTATGTTAATCATGGCGCGTCTTTTGTTAGTAATCATGGCGCGTCTTTTGTTAGTAATCATGGCGCGTCTTTTGTTAGTAATCATGGCGCGTCCTAATAAACAATCTTGATTTTTAAGGAGTATGTCATGATTAGAAGAATTAGCAGGCGTTTTGAAGCAAGAAACAAAAAATCAGCAAGCGATTACCCTTTTATTTCAAAATATCCAGTATTAGCTAATTTGGTTGATGGTTCGCTTACTGACATGGAAATGGATATGCTTGATGAAATTATTGATCGGATAATGAGAGTTGCTGATGAATTAGAAAAACACAAAAATGAAGAGGCTTATGATGGTACAAATGCCTATACTGGCGGATATTCATTACACACTTTAGGAGAACTTTTAAGGAATGTAGATATTTTTGAGAAGTTTGCAAAACGTCTCAGACGTAATAGTTTATATTACCTATTATAATATAATCTGTAACCAAATTAATGATTAGATGATTGTTCAGAATCATATCTCTAATTTATTAATACATAAAAATTAAACAATACAGCCTACTGTTTTTTAATTCAGTAGGCTTTTTTATTCTCTAAAACAGGTTGAATATATTTTAGTTATCCGATATAATATCTAAACAAAAGAGATATTATTATAATCCGTGAAGGGTTGTTATTTTTTTAGACTTTTTGTTTAGGAGTTCTATTATGGATAAATTAGAATTAGCTCATAAGATTGCTGATGCCTTAAATGCTATTGATAGCTATTCAGACGCAGATAAATGGTCTGTACAGGAAGAGGATGACGATCTTGTTCTTGTTATATCAGACGATATGGATGCTCAAATGGATGGACTTTTCTGTGATATAGAAATTACAGATGATGGTGTTAAATGTTTTGCTTGTCCAGACCCAGAAGACGAGGGTTGTGATTATGTTTTAATTGGTGAATTTGATTTATCGGATAGAAATCTTTTAAAGAAGGTATCAAATCTAGTTGGTTGTGGATTTGAATGTGCATTAGAATCTGTAAATAATAATAATATTAAAGATTCAAAGAATGAAAAATTAGTAAAAAATAATACAGGTAATATTGTTTCTGAAATTCAGAATACAGCAAAAATTGTAAATAAAAAACTTGCTGAAACAATGAATCTTAATGATAAGGATTTTGAAGTTTTTCAAGCAAGAATTGGTTTAATGATTGAATGGAATCAGAATGATTATTATTATGTAACAGTAGAACCATTTAATGCGAATGTCGCTGTTTGTAGTTGGGAGGATGCTGATCTTGTTACACAAGAAGTATTGTCATCGCAAGTAGACGCATTAAAAATAGTAGATGCGATAAATAAAATTGTTAAAGAAGATGGTGTTTTAGACTTAGAGAAAAAAGAAGAAAAATAAATAAAAATAAACAAATAAAGAAACAAAAAGGAGTATCTGCTATGATAAAAAGACATAAATATATAAAAGAATCAAAAGTTTCTGCTGAATATTCACAAAAATGGAAAGAAGCTTTTGAGGAAGTTTTAGAAGAGTTTGATAATTCTAAGCAGGGTAATCTAAATGGCTCTGACGAAATGTATTTTAATCTAACTTCTCGTTATGGTGATGAATTACCATATGAGGGATTTATTGCTTTTGATAGAATCGAAAATGATAATTTGATTTTACATGCAGTTTATCCAGAACCAGTTTCTATTTTAGAGCAAGCAGAATATTTGATAGAGCATCAAGAAGAACCAGATATTGATATTTCATCTATAGAATCCGAAGAAGAAAAAGATCAAGCATTAGAACAAATAAATGATTATATTAATGATCTTAAAAATGATTTAGAAGCATTAAAACAATGGCATTGGGGGGATGCTGAAATTGATATTGCAGAAACAATGAACGAAAATGGTAGAGTAGAAGAAATCGAGATTGAACTACCGGATGATGATTGGATTGATTTTGATGAATTTGATAGTGAAGAAGAAGCTGTTTTTTCTGCTATGAAAGATGATATTGCATCAGAAATATCTCGATATATAGAATCTGTTTCTCGTGAAGCAGAAGATATTTCATCTGATGCTAATTCTGAATTAGAAGAATTAATAGATGAATTATCAGAAAAATTATCAGATGCAAAACAAATAAGAAAAGAAATAGAAGATATTTAATGTAATATAACATTAAATTATATATATATGTAATTATAAGAAGAGGATGTTAGGGCGACCTAGCATCCTCTCTTTTTGTCCACAACAACGCAGTAAGTTCTGAGTAGGTTTTTGTCCACAACATAAGAAGAAGGAAAGTTTCCACAACAGAAGAGAATGTTGGCTGGTTTTCGGTAGCAGAAAAATTTTCTTTTTTTGTGTTTTTTTTTTGTTGACACCGGAAAGGGGGTATGGTTTAATGGCGAGCATCGAGGCAATGAAGCCTCACCTACTCACAGGAGAGATCACAATGGCGGCGAAAACAGTAGAAGAACTCACAGCGAAACTTAACGAGCTTGAGCAGAAGAAAGAGAAAGCAGAACAGAAACATCAGAGCAAGCTCGATAAGCTCAACAAAACCTTTGACGAACAACTCAAGAAATGCCCTTACGAAGACTATGGTTGTAACGGGGTATTTGTCGTGGATGCCGAAAGAGTGAACGCAGAAAGAGAGCATCAGATTATGTGGCTGAATCGCGATCATGAGGCGGCAATTCGAGATTTCGACAAAAAGATTTTTAACGTTCAAAAGAAGATTCAGAAACTTCAAGGTGAGCAAGAAAAAGAAAACATCGTTATCAATCCGAAGTTGGTTGAAGAGATTAAGAGCATTGTTCATCACTGGGTTCTTGATGAGAAAGAAGCAATCGAGAAAGCTATTAAAGAAGCTAGAGGATATAACAGATACTATACCAATTTGACAGCAGAGCAGTTGATGGACTTTGTGATTATGCCAATAGCGAAAGAGATAACGGTCAGATGTGCAAAGACAATCGGGAATATCGAATCATTCTCTAGGGTTAATTTCCAATGGGGTAAGGTTTTTATGACATGCTGGAATGCAGAGGGTATCAGCGTTGACCTCTGGGCGACATTCGTTCACGAGCATTCTCGCACATCCTGTAAGGGTGTTGAGTTTGAGGTTGGCAATCATGTCAGAGTAATCACCCACCAAAAGGTTGACAGAAAAGAAAAAGAATGATTTAAGAGTTTAGGTTGGTGGTGATGGTCGCCACCAACCAACAGACCAAGCTGCTTAGAGCAAGCGGCTATTTTCTAGGAGAAAAAGTCATGGCAAAAGCAAAACAGTACAAAATTGTTGTTCACCCCGCAGGTCGTTCTTATGAGTATTCAAAAGAAGGAACACTTGAGGAGTTAAAAGAATTTTTCGGAATGACAAAAGATCTCTATCTCAGCGCCGGTGATTATTGGCACACAAAGACGGTTAGAATTGCTCAGCCTAAGACAATCAAAGGATTGATGAGCGCCCTAGCAAAAGAATCACATATCCGTTTTCGTTGTAGCTATGATTGCACAACGTATGATTTGATTACTCTTTAATATTTAAGATTCTATAAGAAGGAGAGTAGCAATGAATCATTACGATTTAATCAAAACGGATGGACACCCGAATGTAATTCGTTATTATACATTAACAGCGATGAAAGAGTGTGGTTTGCTTGACCATGAAATCAGATGCTATGCGAATACAGATATTAATAATAAAGAGTTTCTTAATAAAACAGAAGACATATTAAGCAGATGTAATAAGATTTATGATAAAAAGTGTGAGGATGAATGCAGAAGTCAGAAGTATAGACAGACGGCAGTATCGAAGCAGGCGGATGTTCTTCATCTTTTGCGAGCCTTGCGCACATGGTCAGTAGATGAGAAAGCATATAAAGATTTAGGGAAAGCGATTAGTAGCTGATTCATTAACTAATATTAATTCTTACTAATCTTTGTTGACAAAATATAGTTTCTATCTATAATAAAGAATGAGGCTAGATTGTCGCGAGTCGAAAAGGTATATCTGAGTACCCTGCCTCATTCCCTTTCTCAGATGTTATTGTTCAGAGAATAACCAATGATCGTTGACAGTAAATATGCAAAAATATTTAACTCAGATATGCTTACGCGAAGCAAGTATGATGAGCTGTATGCTGTCGCTGTCAAACTGAGAGACTTCCGTAATGAAGTTTCGCAATTAGTTAATGATAATCTGTTGTATTATCTTGATTTTAGTAAATTAGATTTTATTAAAGAAATGCGCAAAGTATTTCTAAATAAAGTTTCAAGCTGCTTTGATGCACAACAATATATACAGGTTCATAAAGATTATCAGAACAAATTCAATGCTATATTAAGAAATATTGAATTTAAAAAGATAACATTTAAAGGTTTTGAGCTATATAAGCGTAATTCTAAGAAGCATAAGAAAGGTGATCTGAAACATGTTATCACTGAGACATCACAAACGAGCCTAACACTATGTTTATCATATTTAGCACGCTATGGTAAAGAAAGCACTCCTGAATATCTCAAACAAAAAGTTGAAGAACTAAATACCTCAACTGACAAAAAAGAAATTAAGCGTAGAGAGCTATATCAGAATATTCTTGATAAGTGTACAAAATTTGGATTCGATAGGTTGTTCAGACTTGCTTTGTCACGTCGTAATAGAACAATCAAACACTATTCCGAACATCCAATAGAGTATAAATCCTTAACCTTTGGTGGTAGAAGCAGGAAGAAGTTTATTGTTGAATTTAATCATAATTATAATTCAAATATAAATGCTTTTGTAAGTTTATCAGGCTTTAGTAAATCTTCATTCGACATACCTATAAAATATTCAAAAGACTATCATGGCAGAATGAAAAGTTATCGGAAAAATTCTAATGACTATGAATACTTAATTAAATTTGATGAGTACAGGAAGCAAATAAGTGTTATATATGTAAAAGACGGAGATCGTTATATTCCAGAAGCACAGGATGAGTTGATAGGCATTGATGTTAATTCTAAGCACAATTTACTGTCACTTTCTAATGGTGAGTGCTATGATTTCGATAGAAAATTATTGGAAGACTTTTGTACATTATCTTTGAGAGTAGATGAGTTAAAATCTAAGAATAAGAATTATGAGATAGGTAAACGTAAACAAAGAAAGTTAGACACTCTAAAAAACAAGATAAACAAATATGAAGAGAATCTTATTGCACAAGTCTGTAAGCATTTATCAGAACAAGGTTATCACCATGTCGTTATGGAAAACCTGAATAATAGCTTTGGAAAGTGTTTTGTAAATGATGAGAATGATGTTAATTATAATCGTAGAGTAAAATTCTTAGGCTTATCATCTATTAAGGATAAATTTGAACATATAGGCAGGAAATATGATATTGCTGTGTCATTAGTTCATCCCTATTATACGTCCAAGCAGTGTCCTATATGTGGGTGCATAGATGACGACAATCGAAAGACACAAGAAGTATTCAAATGTGTTCAGTGCAGACATGAGTCTAATGCAGACTTTAATGCCGCAGTCAACATAGCGAATAGAGTGGGTATAACCGTGTTATGCCAGAAGCTCTTAAAACAATCTGATAATGGTTCTTTTTTGCCTAAACCACTAAAACGTGGTAAAGTTAAAGACGTGCTGTTATCGTTCCGTAACAATGTTGTAAAACATAGTGAAGTCTATACAGTTGTTAATAATTGTTAGCTTTAATGTTACGGAAAGCGATTAAATTAATCGAGAATATCGAATCTACATCATTTGCAGAGGATAAGAACGGCAACACAATAGAATCGCTGCTATTGACCAGCAAACCTGCATGGAAAAAGGAATGAACAGAATAATAACTCTATCCTTATTCTTAATATAGAATAGAGTAATAACTCTATTTTTATAGCACAATAATCTTTATCTCAGAGAGTTGTCATATGGATATTTTGAACGAAATTTTAGACAATCAGCACAAAAATAGAAGACCAACCAACCTAGACGAAATGGCTTCTGTTGCAGCACAAACAAACGAAGCACCAACCTTCTGTATATACGTCAACCCCGACAACCATCGCATTGGAAACGAATATTTTAAGGTCTATGATAAACCTTCATATTTTTCATCAAAAAAAGTTTGCAGAATTTCTTTTCATGCTCCGAAATATCTTATTCATAGGAATCGAGACGGGAAAAAGAATTTTGTTCTTGACGCGCAACGAAAAAAAGACTTAATCAAAAAATTAAGCGAACAGCATGAAGTCACGATCGACGGACAAGCAATCACCGTTTGGCAATGGGCAATAATGCAGTACAACAAAGAACTCGGATTGCCATACAAAGAATCTCTCGAAAACATATCATATGATGAATCTGGAAACGAAATCAACAGAAGTTCATGGAAACACCCAGACTATATGCCTATTGATTTACCTATGCCAGACTACAACAAACTACCAGACAAGCTAAAAACAAAATAAGCACACACAAAAAACATGGATGTAAAATTCTTTATAATTATTCTTTATTCACTCGCGGAAGTCAGTAGGCTTGTGGATCGCTTCTTTTTCAAAGGAGAAAACAAAATGAATATAATAGAAGAGATAATAAAAAATCAAAACAATGATGATAATAATATTTTTGAGATGGCGACTCTTCGCAAATCAAAATCTAATTTACCAGTTAATTTATACTTAGATGATTCTGGTTCTTATCTTCGTGGAGGTGCGATCATCCAAATACGCGCGGTATAATTTCGATGACAATATCAGATGATCCTGAAATACCAATAGACGACTATAAAAATAAAACAAGAGAGTTAGATGAATCAGACATAGTTCAAATAAAAAAATTTGTTATTCTTAATAAAGATAATCTTCTTCGATTATGTGATATAGAAGATAATTATGATTTTAGTGATTTTAGTATGGATATGAAAAAACTTTAATCAAGGAGGAAAAATGTTTAAATCTATTTTAAGAATTTTCAAAAGAGTAGTAGGTTTTATTGCAGAATATACACCTGAATATAAAACAGAAGGTTCAGCTTGCTTTGATCTGTGCGCAGCAGAAACGCACAATTATAAGAAAGATGAGTTATTTGTAATGGGAACTGGGGTTAGATGCGAGATTCCTTCTGGGTGGTGTATTCTTGTATTTGCTCGATCTTCATTAGGTTTACAGAAATTGATCATACCAAATTCAGTTGGAGTTATAGATTCTGATTACAGAGGTGAGATAAAAGTTCCTTTAATGTGTTTTAATGATACAGATGTAATCATAGAAAAAGGACAGCGGATTGCTCAAGGAATGCTGGTTAAGGTAAATAAAGCTATCTTTGTTAAGAAAGATAAGTTGTCAGAAACAGAACGCGGCGCAGGCGGTTTTGGTTCAACTGGTAAGAAGTAGTCATAATAAATAATATTAATAATAATAATCATAATAAAGATTATAGATGAGAATTAATTATGAAAACATTAATAGATCATAAAATAAAAGATAATAAATATATTATATTTAAGACTAAAAGATATGAAGGTTAATTTATAGTAGCAGATTTATTACCCAACATCAACTATTACTAACATTTATTGACAAAATCGACTTTCTATCTATAATAGAAATGTGTGGCTAGGGTCGCGTCCGAAAAGTGGAAGTTATTCACCCACCTGCCACATACACACACAACAAAACGAATAAGTATGAGAATAGATACAAATGATAGTAGACAGCAAATATGCCAAAGTTTTTTATTCAGACATGCTTACGCGCAGTAAGTATGATGAACTGTATGCTTTCGCTGTCAAACTAAGAGATTTTCGTAATGAAGTTTCGCGGTTAGTCAATAGTAATTTGTTGTATTATCTTGATTTTACTAAGTTTGATTTTATCACAGAAATGCGTAAGCATTTCTTAAACAGAGTATCCAGTTGTTTTGATAAACAGGCTTATGATCAGGTCTTTAAGGATTACCAAAATAAATTCAATGCTATATTAAAAAATATTGAATTTAAGAAATTAGAGTTTAAAGGATTTGAGCTATATAAACGTAATTCTAAGAATCACAAAAAAGGTAATCTGAAAAGTATTATCACTGAGATATCACAGACGAACTTAACACTTTGTTTATCTTATTTATCACGTTATGGCAAAGAAAGCACACTAGAATATCTGAAACAGAAAGTTGAAGAATTAAACAATACAACTGACAAAAAAGAAATTAAGCGTAGAGAATTATATCAGAATATTCTGGATAAATGTGCAAAATATGGATTCGATAGATTATTTAGACTTGCGTTATCTCGTCGCAATAGAATAATAAAAGATTACTCGGAACATCCTATTGAATATAAATCTTTAACATTCAGTGGTAGAACTCAAAAGAAAGTTATC
>Ga0265299_10005040_pt1 | contig 12351 bp, 10 predicted proteins | sample AusTroGonzalo_MG_4_FD_193485 | JGI IMG/M metagenome (GOLD analysis project Ga0265299, IMG submission 193485) | Bovine rumen microbial communities from tropical cattle in Woodstock, Queensland, Australia - Gonzalo_02 | ecosystem: Host-associated > Mammals > Digestive system > Stomach > Rumen ...
GTTGTCGGTCCAGCCCTCGTCGCCGTTGATGTAGTGGTCGATGATGTCCTGGGAATACATGGGGCCCTTGCCCACGTTGGCGTTCATCTCGTTCGCCTCCTTGAACCAGGTGAGGATGTCGACCTCCTCCGGGAGGGCGGTGGGGACGCCGAAGGAGAAGCGGTTGGAGTATTTCACGGTAGGTGCACCGATGGAACCCTGCTTCGTGGTCACGAGGATGACGCCGTTCTCGGCTCCCATACCGTAGATGGCAGCGGAAGCGTCCTTTAGGACGGAAATGCTCTCGATGTCCTCGGGGTTGAGCTGGGCCAGGACGGCGGAGCTACTGTTGGAGTAGGAAGTGTTGGTCTCCTGCGAGCGGCGCGGAGCGGTTCTGACCATGCCGTCCACGATGACGAGAGGCTCGTCAAAGCCGCGGAGCTTGAGGTCGGTGTTGAAGTCACCGGCGTCGCCGGTCCTCTGGCGGATCTGGAGTCCCGGGACCTTTCCCTGCAGGGAGGCGAGCACGTCGCTCTGCTTTGTGGCGGTGAGCTCCTCGCTTCGGATGTTTGAAATGGCGCTGGTCAGCGAGGCCTTCTTCTGGGTACCGTAGCCCACGACGATGGTCTCTTCAAGCTGCGTGATGTCCTCCAGGAGGGTGACGTTGACCGTCGGTGCGGCTGTAACTTCCTGTGTCGCATATCCTATGGATGAGATCTCAAGGACGGAACCTGCAGGCACTACGAAAGAGAAATTGCCGTCAAGATCAGTTGTTACACCGTTGGCGGTTCCTTTTATCATGATGCCTGCGCCTATGACTGGCTGGCCGTCCTGATCAAGGACCTTACCTTTCACGGAAACTTGATTTTGACCGAAAACTACCGGTATGCAGACCAGCATACTGAAGAGAAGCGGCAGAAGCCGCTGATAAAGTAGTTTCTTCATACAAGTCTTAGATTAATAAGATGATTAGTAAAGTGTAAGTGGTTTAAAAAATGGTTAGTGTAACGTTTGGTTGTTTGTGGATAAATTTTAATTGGTTAATAAATAATGATGATTGTGGTTTTCAATAGCGTTAGGTTGATTCAAGACAGAAGCTGATCCAGTTTAAGGTCATCACTATTGATCTAAGACGTCGTTTAGTTTCAGGTTTTAAAATAGTTTAGTGGCGTATGGATTGTTCCATACGTGCAAATATATGATATTTTTGTTAAAATTTTAATAATTAGGGGATAATTCCTGACGCTGATGCTCTCATTCCGAGCACCCTCCCTGTCATTCCGAGCGCCCTCCTGTCATTCCGAGCACCCTCCCTGTCATTCCGAGCGCCCTCCTGTCATTCCGAGCGGAGCGAAGGAATCTATTCCCCGAAGAGATACCTCCTCTGCTCCGGCGTGAGCGTATCGATCTCGCAGCCCCAGGAGGCGAGCTTGCGCTCCGCGACGGTGCGGTCGATCTCCTCCGGCACGTCGACGGCCATGCGGCCCGGGATGCGGGCGAGCGCCTCGCGGTTGTCCGCGAGCCAGCGCGCGCTCAGGGCCTGGATGGCGAACGACATGTCCATGATCTCGGCCGGATGGCCGTCGCCCGCAGCGAGGTTGACGAGGCGCCCCTCGGCGATGATGTAGATCTTGCGGCCGTCCTGCAGGGTGTAGGCCATAATGTTGCGTCGGGCGGGCTTGGCCTCGACGGCTAATTGCTTGAGGCCGGCCACGTCCACTTCGCAGTCGAAGTGGCCGGCGTTGCAGCAGATGGCGCCGTCCTTCATAGCGAGGAAATCCTCGCGGGTGATGACGCCTTCGCAGCCGGTCACGGTGATGAAGAAGTCGCCCAACGGAGCCGCCTGGCGCATCTTCATCACGCTGAAGCCGTCCATCACGGCCTCCATTGCACGGACGGGATTCACCTCTGTGACAATCACTTGGGCGCCGAGGCCCTTGGCGCGCATCGCGACGCCCTTGCCGCACCAGCCGTAGCCGGCCACGACAACGGTCTTGCCGGCCACGATGAGATTGGTGGTGCGGTTGATGCCGTCCCATACCGACTGGCCCGTGCCGTAGCGGTTGTCGAAGAAGTGCTTGCACTCGGCGTTGTTGACCAGCACCATCGGGATCTGCAGCTTCTTCTCGCGGTCGAGGCGCTGAAGGCGCAGGATGCCGGTGGTGGTCTCCTCGCAGCCGCCGATGACCCCCGGGATGAGCTCCGGGAACTCCGTGTGGAGGATGTTCACCAGATCGCCGCCGTCATCGATGATGACGTTCGGGCCGGCCGCGATGACGCGGCGGCAGTGCCTCTCGTACTCCTCGGGCGTGGCGTCGTACCAGGCGAAGACGTTCAGGCCGGCGTGCACGAGGGCGGCGGCGACGTCGTCCTGGGTCGAAAGGGGATTGCTGCCGGTGACGAACATCTCGGCGCCGCCGGCCGCCAGGACCTCGCAGAGGTACGCGGTCTTCGCTTCCAGGTGCACCGACAGGGCTATTTTCAAGCCCTTGAAGGGCTGCTCCGCCTTGAATTCTTCCTCCAGGCCGTTCAGCAGGGGCATATGGTGCCTCACCCACTCGATTTTCAGTTCTCCGTCCGGCCACAGGGCCGCATCTCTGATTTCGCTTGCCATATCATAAGTATTAATTATCCAGCATCCTCTCCACCTCGGCCCTTATGTCCATCCCCGGCCGCAGCCACAGCGTCGTGATGCCCGCCGCCTGCGCGCCCTCTGCATTGGAGCGAGAATCGTCGATGAACAGCACCTCTTCCGGCCGCACGCCGATCTCCGCCACCGCCCTGTCGTAAATCTCGCGCGAAGGCTTAAGCAGCTTGAGCTCATAGGAATAGAACTCCTTCGCGAAAACGCCCGTGAGGCCCTCGCGAGCCAGCAGTTCGCCGAACCACGCGCGCGTGATAGGGTTGTTGTTGCTCAGCACGTATAGCGGGTAACGGCCGCGCAGCGAGCGGATCAGGGCGACGGTCCGCGGATTGAGCCCGGTCAGCAGCGAGCAGAAGCACGCGCGGACCGTCGCCGCGCTCGTGCCCGGCCTGCTGCGCAGCAGGCACTCGCGGTCGAAATCCTCCGCGCTTGTCAGCCCCTCCTCGATATCGCTGATGAACCCCTTCTGGTGCCAGGGGTCGAGGTACTCCTTTATCGTCTCGAAACCTGCCTTTTCCTTGAAATTCTTGATGCACAGGTCTATGTCGAGATCGACTACCACCCCGCCCATATCGAATACTATCGCCTTGATCATATCTCTTTCATTGCTTTAGGTCTGCAAAGATACGGATTTTCCTATGTTTTTCTTATCTTTGCCCTCGAAACCGCCCTGGTGGTGAAATGGTAGACACGAGGGACTTAAAGATTTGAGTGCTCTCTCCGAAAGGAGGGAAGTAGAATGTCGTAAATTCAAGGAAACCTTAACGGGTAATGCCGATGGTAATCTTGAGCCAAGCCTCCCGATGGAGGAAGGTGCAGAGACTAGACACGACACACCTAAAGATAATGAATCCACGGTGAAGGAATAGTCCGGACTACAAACGGAACGAGGTCGTCGACGGCCCGTCCGGTGGCGAAAGCCATAGCAGCAAGAAAATCCCTTGGCCCGAAACGGCCGTGCGGGTTCGATTCCCGCCCGGGGCACCTTAGAAAGAGCTAACTAGCTGATTTTCAGCTGTTGGCTCTTTTTGTGACTCTATTTTTGGCGACATTTTGGCGACTTAGGGGTTTGTCACCATCCTAATAGGCAACTCGAAGAATAAAGGAAATGCTTACCCTTTTCTCGCATTACCCAAATAATTTTTTCTTAATAGCCTTCATAGCAACCGCCCCTCCCAACTCAAGTAATTTATCAAAAGCACGCTCTTTAAAAGCGGTTTGAAACTCTTCCAATATGTTGTCTTTTGTCAACTCATCCTGAATCTCACGGGCTTCAGCCTTAATTGCTTTTATTGTCTTGTCATAGCCATCATCTGCTCCATCTCCATAGATTGCAACCACTATTTCTAAAAATTGCTTAGAATTAAGTCTCAAGACCTTTGAGCTAAATGTTTTGTCTAGAACACCCTTGTTCTCCTCGACCATTCGTTCAACTAGATTTTGAGTATGTGGGTCAGAAATAACAACTGAAATTATACCATTTTCGATGTCGGCGTTTCCAACAGGAGCATGCTTTAATGCGTTGATTATTCTCTCTTGATTAGCAGCATCATGCCAATCAAGGTTATTCAAAAACTTTGCAGACCTTATAACTCGAAGACTACGAAGCTTTGCTGGCGAAATACGGAGTATCTGCATCAAAACGTAATCTAATTCCAGTATGTTATCTGAATACTTTCCTTCAATAGCATTACAAATACAGTGAAAGATCAGGGCTTCCAAATCTGACTTTGGTTGGACACCTAGTCCATACAAGTCAATGTCCTCAACCAATTTTCTCCCCAAATCATAATAAGGATTCTTACCATCTTCCTCTAACAGGGCATAAATGTTTTCTATTCTCATAATTACTATGGCCTCATTCTATGATTTTCAGTTATCTGCTAAAGTTCTTGTTTATTCCTATTTTGTCGATGACTCTAACTACACGGAATCTATATCTGACTTAACCCTGGTTACGCTGCGTCTAGTTTTGATATTCCCGAACCAACTCTTCTACAATGTAATTATCGCCGTATAGGTAAAGACCGGTTTTCTCATCGTGGAAACGCCGGCAGGTATTGCTCTTATAGAAGATATCCAGCGCATCTGTTAATGAGATGTGGAAACGCTCGGACATTTTAACCACGATACAACCTATCCGGTTCCAGCGGATGATATTGCGTACTTGTCTATGTTCTTCTTTACTCATAATGCAATCACCTCCTTAAAAGAAAGATGCTTTTCAATAACTTCCTGATTTAGGATACAAATCTGGTTGTTTGGCTTATGTTCGGAAAGGCGGAAAAGTGCCGTCTCTTCATCCATCAGGCCAAGAGAATACAGGTTGACGGTATCGACGACTCGGTCATTGGCAATTCCGCCCTCGATTATGTCATAGTCTGCCCAAGGCTTCAATCCGTTTCTGCTATCGACGATGAAATGAAGCCAATCCCTGTCGTATGCCGGAAAGAGCAGATAGCGATACTCTTTAATAGCTGACTCCCGGTCAAACTCATAAACGTTCAACACACCAGGTTCTTTGCGGGAATCAGCCTGACGGGCAGCCCACTCCTTTGCTTGTTCTTTCAAATCCGTCAAATAAAATCCTCGGCCGAAATCCAGATCCGGCCTGCCGAAATCACATAGCGGGTGCTCGACCCGCACGGTCGCTCCATGATAAAGAATCATTTTTGTCCCTCCCAGCGCTTTAAAGTGTCAATCATTCCAGCGGTCACATTCTCCCGGCTTTCAGTATGCAACACATCATAGTGCGGTATGATGTAGTTTTCTATCATTCCCACGACCTTCATCCGCTCGTAAACTTCCGCATAATCCAAACTAAGCTTATCCGCGACATCTTCGATACAAGATGCCACGAAACTCATCAGGATTTCCTGATCGGTGCGTTGAATCAACGTGTTCATAACAATGCAAATATACAGATTAACAAATACTTCTTCACTATAGTATTATACCAATTTAAGATTCGAAATACGAACTTCAGCCTCTGCGTAATCTACCCCAAAAATAGACTGGAAGTCCGCGATGAGCTTTTCTTTTTCTTTGGGCTTTAATAAATTTGAATCATACATGCTAATCATCATATATTTGACCAATCCGCCAGTTCTTGTGATCATTTGATGTTTGATAGGATCCCAGATAATTCTCACCCAAGGAGAAGCAGAAACGGTCCGTTCTATACGGGAATATGACCCTAAGATCTCATCTAATCGTTCAATGTTGTTGCTAAGAGCGATTGTGGCAATAGATGAAACAAAAGGAGTTAACGATACTGGTCGAAATAATATATTACCACCATTTTCTATAGACCTATACGATTCAGCTGCGTTGACTCTATTGTCTGCAATATAAGCGCTGATTTCTGGAAAGACATTAATAAAATGCGTCCAGAAAACAGTCAGATACTCATTAAACCCATTAATTATCTCCTCAGAGGGGCGGTTTTTAAGATAGTCCTTGAGTTTACCAGGTTTCAAAATGACTCCGTTCCGCTGCTTATAAAAACAGTTAAACAGTTCAAGATTACATTTATACAAAGCGATTAATGATGTGAATGATCGTTTGTCTGAAACGGATATAGCAATAGAATTTGTTGCTTTTACCCGATCCTCCATAAACAAAGGATTTGATTCTAATTGATGGCGAGTTGCGATTGCCACCACATCATCTTCGTCTAAGGCAATAATATCTCCCAACTTAACAGGTTTTGCATACCTATTAAGTGTTGAAAAGATTCGGCGAGACTTCTCCTTTCCTTCAGGAGTATCGTTATGTCCAATCAGCATAACGCATAACTCCTCACTTTCTAAGTTAGGATTCTCCTTCAAAGCTGCCTTGATGCCCTCAACTCTATGCTGTCCATCAACAGGAAATACTTTTTCACTTCCGTTGAAAGACAGAATCCCAACATTAGAGTATTGTTCATTGTCTAGCTCGTATCGTATCTCTGTCCACATAGGGTCACCATCATATACGGCTAAAACAAGAGCGTTAAAGAAACGATCCGAATGCTTTACAATATAGTCTTTTATCTTTAAATAATTATCATTCAAGGATCTTTGTAATTGATCTCTGATTGATTTGGCGGTGTACAATTCCTCATTAACACGGGCCACCAAGCGGGCAATTTGCCCCATAGTCAAATTTGCACTATAGAAGACGGTATTACCTATCTGTCCTTTTATTGCTGGGATGGTCATATTTAAAAAGCTTTGACTTTTGGTTGAACACAAAGATTATCCGGAATCTCTTCGTTATAATAAGGTAAAATAGAACGAATCAGTATGATTTCAGTCTGTTTAATTCTATTATTATCGGTGTCCGGGAAGAACCGATAATAAAGGTTCTTCTTCCATTTTGACATCATCTCTTTAATTAAAGGTCTATTATCATGTTGATACTCTAAAGCCCGTTTTTTAATATACTGAGAATCAGTAGATGAGCATTTCCCGACGTATAAAATATAGTTCTCGAAAAATGGAAGATTCAACCCTTTAAGATAAAACACATAAATACCTCCTGTATCGTCAGGGAGGTTATATATCTCTTCAGAAGCCTTCGTATAATCTGGATTATAATACTTGTATTCCATTGACCATCTGGTCATGTCTCGAATTGGACTATCAACGGGTATTAGATTGCTTTCCCACCTTTTTGGATTATGATTATACTCCAAATTAAAAACGGGATTAGATTCATCTAATGCGAGAAAAGCGCGATGATGCATAACAATGGAGAAATAAGCAAATAGTTTATCGGACACTAATACGGGGCATTTCGGTCTTGAACTCAGGGTCGATGTAGTGACACTGGGTTTTGATAATGCCACGACGGCGGATGGCCGGCTCGAGGCAGTAGTAGTTGAACTCTTCTACATCGACATCCTCAACGGTTTTCCAGTGGGGGAAGAAGAGTTTCATGGCTGCGGTTGCTATGCGTTTGACCGCCTTGAAGTCACGCATATCAGCATTCTTATCGTACTCGACGAGCTGGTCGAACAGCATACCGTACACATTTTCGGTGCGGAGGCTATGCATAATCTCGGAGAAGTATTCCACATTGACTGTCCAGCCCTTGAATACCATATCCTTGGTGATTCTGGGAAGGTACCAGCCCTCAATGAAGCAATGGAAGCGGTCGAGTAGGGCTGATTCACGGAAACTGTTGGGTAGGGAATCGAAGTAGCGGTAGTTGACCGGCTTCTTGTTGTGATCCAGCGGGATGTTACCCATCAGCATCAGGCCGCACTCGGAAGAGATTTCCTTGTTGTCGATGGTAGTCTTGCCAGCTTCGAGGTAGGCCTTGAGCGCTGCCTGGATCTCGGCCGGTTCCTGGAACACGATGGTCTGGATTTCGTCGAAGGCGGTATAGTCGTGGTTGCAGATAATACCCAGCTGTTCCTTTGATTTGTCGTAGAGGAGTTTTGCGCGGGTTACCTTGCCTCCACTGATAATCCAGCCATACTTGGAAAGGTTGCCGAAGACATAGGATTTACCGGTGCCTTTCGGGGCCAGCTCAATGACGTTGAGGCGAGGTTCGATGAAAATAAAGAGACGGGTGAGGAATTCCAGCTTCTGGGTCATGCTAGTGAAAGTGTCCGGATCATATTCCATTGCGGAGATCAGAACATCTATCCATTCCTCAGTGCGGAAGTACTTGCGGGCTTCGCGAAGATAATTAACATCAACTGATTTGTAGGGCTTGAAAGCCTTGTATTCTACCATCTCGACGTGATTCTTTTTGCCGTCATCATCTGGCATGAGGCAGAGTTTGATAATACCCCATTTCTCGCCATCCACCAGCTCGCCTTTGTACTTCTCGTAGATGTAGGCAGGAATCTGACCTTCATTGGTCTTAATACCAAGGTCGGGAATAGAGAAGCGACGAAGACCGTGCACCAGGTCGATGACGATGGAGAAACGGGTGAGGAGCTGAACTTCTTCACCAGCGCCGAGGCGGTCCTTGACGGATGCGGCCTCCTTAGGGATTACTTCGTCGAGGAAGGCAGTGAGTGCACCACGGTCTACAACTCCATCGGAGCTGATGTAGCGCTTCAGGAGGTAGTCCTTGACGAAGGACGGGAGGTTACGCCCGGCAAAAAGGCTATCGGTTGAATTCGGGTCTTTGTAAATCGCCATCGGGGCGAAATGTTCGCGTATCTTATTGCAAATCTCTTCTTTCATCTTCTTTTCGTATTAGCAATCAGAACAAATCATCTTCTTCTATACCAAGGTTTAGTTTGACCTTAAAGTCGTGTGGATAGTCTTCAATTACAATCTGGCCCTTGGTGACATTAGAGGCAATGACAAGAGGGGAGCTGGACCAGATGTCGCCGCCCTCCGGATGCATATCGTAGCGCTGGCCGTTGTATAGGATGTAGGGTGTCTCCGCACTGGAGATGCCTGTAATCTTGAAACGGAGTACTGGATTGGATGCAGAAAGTTCGAATGTCTTTTGTGAGAGTTGGTGTCCTGTATTCCCCCTGAAATCAGAGATAATGAATATCGGGACAAGAACCTCTTCGGGGGTGCATCCTCCGTGGCAGCCACAGGTTGCGTCGACCTTTGAGGTGAGAGATTCGTGACGAAGGGCGCAGATGGTGCGTTTGTCGTCCAGAATCTTGTATTTCTCATCACTGACGGCCATGCCACTATTCCAGGTTGCAAAGCGGCCGGAATGGTCGCCTGTAATGCCGGAAAGGCTGAGGCCTGGACGAAGCTGAGGCATGTAAGAAATACCGTGGTCGGAAATAATGGCTATCTTCTTTCCCGGATTCTCATCGAGGATTTTGCCGATAGCCTCGCGGATCTTCTTCATATCCTCGATAATATAGGACGGATAGGGGCGTTTCTTGTGAGAATCGCTGTCAAGGTCGCCATTCTTCGGGAGGGAACCTCGGGAGAGCTTCTGGAGGTCAACCTTATTGATTTCAGTTGACGTTGGAAGGAGAGCACGGGCAGTGAGGACTTCGTTGAGGAAGTAGCCTTCATCATTACGTTCCTTGATTATCTCGCTGATGAATGGCACCCACTCCATACCAAGACCGTCGATCCAGAAATAGACACCTATATCCTTGCGACTGTTGAGGATGTTGCGGACTGTTTTGAAACTGTTATACCAACTGTTGAACGCGACCTCGTTGGCATTTTTAGTGAGGATAACATTCTCAACAGCGCTCGTATAGTCGTTGGCCAGCTTGGCTTTCTTGTATTCGTCGATGTATGAGAGACACCAGAGCTTGTCGGGGTCCTGGGTGCCGAAGGTAGGCCGCATATAGATGTAGAGGTCCGGATAGACTCCGGAAATCTCAGACGGTGTGATTGTTCCGGCCTTGATCCATTCAATGATGAGGCGTTTTTCTGCATCCGTCGTGGCAGTGATGTACCTCAATGCTGTCTTGGTGCCAAGGCTCTGCCGAATTTCCCGTATCCTCTTTTCGAGCTCCTCCTGGAGATTGTCCGGCAGGACTATGTTTTGGGACTGCGCCTGGCGGAGACCTTCATTGCGTTCATTGAGGTATTCCTCCTGATTCTCGATGTCAAAGATTGTGAGTAGCAGGCTCTGGACAAACTCCGAATTAGTGTAACTGGAGCAGTTCTTGAGGGCGCGACAAATGTAGCCTTTGTCGCAGAATTTATTGGTGTAGTAGGCACCCAGAAGCCAACGGCTGTAGGTATCGTGACTCTTGAACCAGGTCTCATAGAATATCTTGTGGTCCGCAAGGTCGTATATGCCATACTTCTGATTGATAAACTCGTTGAAGTTGAAGTTGCGCACATCGATGTCGGCGGCGAGTCTCTTCCAGAACTGTTCATCCTCGGGTTTGTATTCCACCATGTTGAGGTATAGTCCAAGGCCTTGCGTCAAAAACTCATAGACATTGGTGCAAGGCGTGTAATCGAAGGCATTGTCCGGCTGGCCATACTCAGAGTTGGCGTAGATAGAACGCGAGGTGATAATGATGTTGCGCTTGATGTCCTGCTCTTTCCAGATTTGTATCCACTCTTTGACAGTATGGACAATCGTGGCCACACTTTCGAGCCCCTTGACGTTGTAGGTGGTTCCGTCGGTCAGAATCAGATTGTAGTTAAGCTGACGGTCAGGCGATTTGAGATACCACATGATGCATTCCTGCTCGTTGGTGTATTTTGACATCTTGAAGTACATGCCAACGATGGGGATATAGACCCTGCGGTGGTCTTCATAATTTATCTGACGACTCTCTGCACCTTTAATTGTCGAAATGAGGGAATCAAACTCGTTGCTGGTCTTGTTGTTATAAAAACGCGCAAGCTCCGAGAAGGGCGTGATAACAGTGTCGCTCGGGCAGTCCTTAGCATATTCGTAAATCTTTGTTGCCAGTTCGCTGTACGTGACAAAAGAGTCTGGATAATCAGGATTCATCCAGAAGTCGATGCTCTGGAAAAACAAGGAATTGGAAGTCTGCCTTGATATGAACTCATAGCAATCCCTGAAATTGTCGAATAGGACAAAGCGAATCGGATAGCGATTTGAGGTGGAAGAAGCGGAGCTGACTTTCTCTTTGTCCGCCTCAACAGCCTGCATCAAGGACTCTATATCGGAGAATTGCGTCAACATAGCATTTAATTGTTGAGAATTGTATCAAGGATGGTATCATAGCCCAGATTCACAAGTCGTTGAAGAATAGTTTTTGCCTGATTCACATCGTCAAGGCTGTCAATCTTGGCAAGGGCTCTCTGACGCTTTTGGTCTGTGATAGGTGAGGGTGTAGGGGGTACTGGCGGAACCGGAGGCGTATGAGTGACCTGCGGAGAAGGAGGAGTGGGCGGCATCGTCGACACTCTCCATTTCAGGAGCGCATTGAGTACTTCTGCTTCGTTCCAAGTTCCTACTTCGGACTGCTGGTGCGTGCTTATGTAGTGGACAGCATCATCAAATTCTGAATCCTGGAGTTTAACGCTTTCCTCTGTCTTCAGGAAGGCGAGGAAACCATTGCGGAAATTGTCCTGGCCATTGATGAGGTTCTTGAGCTCGAACTCATACAGCTTGATTCCCTCGGCGGTTTCTGCAAGGAGGTTCGGGTTGGAAGAACCGACCTCAACGCATATGGTATTGATCTTATCTACCAGCTGCCTCACTTCAGGCTTGGCTACGTCATCTGAGACATATTTAAGTGCCCAAAGAGGATATTTCTTCTCGGGAACGAAGGAATGTGTCATGACCCAGCGTGCATTCTTAAGGCTGCTGATCTCGCTGATATCCTTGAAACGGGTGAGGTTGAAGATCTTGATGAAGGCCTTGCTGATTTTGCCCTCTTCCGGCGTCTCGAAGCGGAAAGTTACCTTGGGGGAAATCTTCCCGTCTTCCCACGATTTGAAGACTTCGACGACATCCTCAACCATGTGCTGAACTTCGCGGGGTTTACCGTTGAGGTCGAAAATCTTGTTGACATAAGGACGCATAGCGAATGCCAGCATTCCCATTCCGGCGTAGGACTGGAAAAGACCGTACGGCGGACGGGTCAATTCGATAAACTTCTCAGCCAGGTTGAAGTTGTTGGATTTGTCGGCATACTTAATCTTGTGTTCGACGAACTTGCAAACCTTGTAGAGAGGATGCTCAGGATCGATGTCTGTTTTCCAGGTGAGGTCTTCATTAACACTGTCCTGCAGGAAGAAAGGAATATGCATGGCTGGACCTTTGCAGCGGTCGGAGATGTCCTTTTTGGTGTTGTAGGAAAGGAC
>Ga0265299_10005042_pt1 | contig 12348 bp, 11 predicted proteins | sample AusTroGonzalo_MG_4_FD_193485 | JGI IMG/M metagenome (GOLD analysis project Ga0265299, IMG submission 193485) | Bovine rumen microbial communities from tropical cattle in Woodstock, Queensland, Australia - Gonzalo_02 | ecosystem: Host-associated > Mammals > Digestive system > Stomach > Rumen ...
GTCATTCAACGTAATGGGGGTTTGCTCAAAAGAATAGTTGCGGTCATAATGTGAAATGCGTATGTGCTGTCCCATGGATACCACCTTGTCTTCAATCACTTGCTTGTATCCAGCCGTTATCCCTATGGCTATCAACATGATAACCACGCCTAACGCCACCCCAAAAACCGAAAGTCGGATAATGGGTTTGGCGAAACGGTTGCCTTTTTCGCGCAGGATGCGACGGGCTAATTGCCAGTGAAATGAAAACTGTGACATATAAAAAATGTAGAGACGCGATTAATCGCGTCTCTACAGTATTGGAAATCAAAATATTAGAATGTATTACCAGCGGCCTGGCAAGCGGTGATGGCCACGAGGCTGACGATGTCCTCGACGGAGCAACCGCGAGAAAGGTCGTTGATAGGAGCTGCCATACCTTGCATGACAGGACCTACGGCTTCAGCGCCAGCGAAACGTTGCACCAACTTGTAAGCGATGTTACCGGTTTCCAATGACGGGAATACCAGCACGTTAGCTTTACCTGCCACAGGGCTGCCCGGAGCCTTTTGAGCACCCACTGACGGAATAATAGCGGCATCAGCCTGCAACTCACCATCAATCACGAGGTTAGGATCCATTTCCTTAGCGATGCGGGTAGCGTTCACCACTTTGTCAACGAGTTCGTGTTTTGCGGAACCCTTGGTGGAGAAGCTCAACATAGCCACGCGCGGTTCGATGCCGGCGATGGTACGAGCGGTTTGAGCCGTAACGACTGCAATCTGAGCGAGTTTGTTCTCGTCCGTGTTCGGGTCAGCAGCACAGTCAGCGAACACCATCACGCCATCATCACCCCATTTTTTGTCTTGGAAGCACATGATGAATGCGCCGGAAACGACAGAGATGCCGGGTAAAGTTTTCACGATTTGGAAAGCAGGACGAAGCACATCACCCGTAGCGTGCTGAGCGCCAGTTACTTCACCATCCACATCTTTGTTCTTGATGAGCAGGGTGGCCAAATAAAGCGGATCTTCCACTTTCTTGAGGGCTTCCTCCATGGTCATACCTTTATTTTTGCGGATTTCGTACAGCATGTTAGCATAGAAATCCTTTTTGGGGTTGTTCATCGGGTCGATGATGTCGGCTTTCGCGATGTTTTTGAGACCCCATTCAGCAGCTTTGGCCTCAATGTTGGCCTTGTTGCCCAGCAGTGTGATAGCAGCGTAACCGTTCTCAATGATGATGTCCGCAGCTCTTAAGTTTCTTTCCTCTTCGCCCTCTGCCAAAACGATGCGTTTGTTGGCTTTCTTGGCATTTTCTTTGATTTTGTCGATAATGTTCATTGTTCGTTCGTTTATTTGTTAAACTAATGTATTCTTTTCGCCCTATAGCTGTTGGCTGTTGGCCAACTTGGCGGCAAAGATACATTATTTTCGGTTTTGCGGCGCAAATCCCGAAAATCTGCGAAACGTGCCATTTTGAATTAACTAATAATTATTAACGAATTTACATAAAAATATGGTGACCAGACCATAACAAACTTTAAAAAAATCCTTGACAACAGGTTTTTCTTGATATATTTTTGTAGAACTAAATATTAAAATTATGAAAAAGAAAAATGAAGAAATTTTACCTGAACAGGGTAGCGGCACAAAGATGCCTGCGGAAAATGCAGCAACAAATGAAGTTGCTCAAAACGAAAATGTCAAAGAAGAAACTGCCGAAGAGAAGCAGGAAGTAGATGACTCATTAGAAGAAGATGAGGGATGCATGGAATTTCACGCTTCCAAAAAGGATTTTCTGTTGTTTGTTCAAAAACTGCTCCAAATGATGAAGGATGTTGTCCAATTGGAGAAGAGTTTGCATGAATTTGAAAAAGATCCGCTTTTTGACATGTTATTGGACCTCTGCATGGTGCATTTACAGGAAATGAAGGATTATGACAAAGACAAAGAGTCATCAGAGGAAGAGTGCGATGACAAAAAAGAGGACTATAATGAAGAAGAAGATGATGACAAAGACACTATCGCCGTCACTCACATCAGTATGAAAGTGCGGAAGCGAAAAGGCTGAGTGCAGTCTTGACAGAAAGACGGTGTGGGTTTGCTTAGTCTCCCAACGAATAGCCGAATTTTTTCATCAGAAGCTCATTGTTACGCCAGTCTTTCAGCACTTTGACGGACAGGTCGAGGAAGATGTGCTTTTGCAGGAATTCCTCTATGGATAGTCGCGCATCGGTACCTAATTTTTTGATAGCGGAGCCTTTGCTGCCGATGATAATGGCCTTCTGCGTGGATCTTTCCACGTAGAGGGTCGCGGCAATCCTGATGAGGTCAGGTTCTTCTTTGTAGCTTTCCACGACGACTTCCACGCTGTAAGGAATTTCTTTCTTGTATTGCAGAAGTATCTGTTCTCTAATGAGTTCTGATACGAAAAAGCGCATCGGGCGATCCGTGAGGGCGTCTTTTGGAAAATAGGGGGGACATTCGGGGAGCAAGGCCACGATACGGTCGCGGACCGCTTCAATGTTGATGCCTTTAAGGGCGGAAATAGCGAAGACATCAGCGGTGGGCAGAATCGATTGCCAGTGACTTTTCGATTCCTCCACCTGCTCATCCGAGTATTTGTCTGTTTTGTTTATGATGAACACGACGGGAATGCCCATTTTGTTAATCTTTTCGACCAATTCCTCATTGTATCGGGTTTCGCCGCATTCGATGAGGTAGAGGATGATGTCGGCGTCCTGCAGTGAATCGGTGACGAAACGCATCATGTATTTCTGCATCATATAGGCAGGGTCAAGCACGCCAGGCAGGTCGGAATAGACGATTTGGTAATCGTCGCCGTTAACGATACCTTTGATTCTGTGGCGGGTAGTCTGTGCTTTGGAGGTCATAATGGAGACCTTTTCGCCCACCAGTTGGTTCATGAGGGTGCTTTTTCCTACGTTGGGGTTGCCAATGATATTCACGAAGCCCGCGCGGTGCGGAGTGGTATTAGAGTTTTCCATATCTTCTTTGGGTGGTGATCCTCCATACTGTATGACGTTTGTATGGGGTTACCGAGATGACATCTCTTCGAGATGAGGTGAATAATTATTATTTAGTGAATCGTAATGTAGTATAGGTTCTTGATTTTCAGAGCTAAAGGTTATATAGCTGAAGTGGTTGAGCCAGTCGCCGACATTGTAAAACGTACATGACGGCGTAAGATCGTAGCGCATAGGTACATGGCGATGCGCAAAGATAAAAAAGTCGATGTCGGTAGTGGTGAGAACCTCACGGGCATACATCACCTGAAATTCTTGTTCGCCCTGGAACTGGAAGGTCGCTTCATCATGAGACTCACGACTGCGTTGAGAACAGAAGCGTGCGATAGAAAAAGCGGTTCTGGGATGTAGCATGCTGTACAGCACTTGATTAGGACGGAAACGGAAGATGTGCTTAATCATCATGTACCTGGGTTGTTTTCCTCCCAAACCATCGCCGTGACCTACGAAACAACGCCGCCCGTTAATCAAAAGTAACTGTGCATCTGCATAAATATTTGCACCGAAAAGCTCTGTGAAATAATCCTCTACCCACATGTCGTGATTGCCTATAAAGTAGTGAATCTGAACGCCTTGTTGCGAGAGCTCTTTCAAAAAAGCAAAGAGACGGACATATCCTTTCGGCACCACATCGCGATATTCAAACCAGAAATCGAAGATGTCGCCTAACAGGAACAGATGTTGGAGAGAACCCGCATTCTGAATAAGCTGGATAAGCATCTCCTCGCGCTGCGCGCTGGGTGCATCCTGCGGTGTGCGGAAATGTGCGTCCGACACGAACAGACAATGTCCGTTAAGCTCTTGAATCTGGGTATGTTCTTCGATTATTTTCACGCGGCAAAAATACAGTTTTAATGCATACGAGATGGAAAGCCTCAGGCTTTGAAGAAATGGCGTTCACTACTGTGACAACCCGCCTCCATAAACGAGATGTATTCCAAGAAAACCTCATCGGGAGTATCTGGGAAATGGAATCCGAATTGTGATGCTATATAGTTGATTTGCTGTAAATTATTATATTCTAAACAGCTGCCAGAATCCGAAACATACTGATGTGGCACTTTGGCCGTGTCGGTGTAAGTTCCTGACAATTCCTCTGGGAGATTGGAAGGCAGAATCACATCGTAAAGATCTGCGTTTTCAGGGAAAAAAGCGGTATGTAATAAGGAAAAGTTGGCCTTTTCTATTTGATTGACAATATCTTGCGTGATTTCCGAATTATTGGCATTCCACAACAAAACATTTGTAAACCCTTGGGTGTCGAGGGTGGTGGCTACGTCTATGGGCTCCGTGCAAACTTGGGTTTGCAGGATGGTTTCCATTTTCTGTTGCATTTCGGTCGTTAGCTTGTGGCCACCGGGCGCAATATGCGGGAAAATTCCCATATCGTAGAGTCCCTGACTGTTGATTTCGCGCTTGATGGTCAGGAATCCGGTGGCAGGCTTCGACTGTACGTCAATGAGCATGCAGAGGTTCTCCAATTCGTGGTAAGCCTCTTGCGTAAGCCATGCTTCCCACACGATGAATGCAGGAGCGGTGACGGACAGCAAATCATCAACAAATTGTTGTATATCAATATCTTGTAAATTGTTTTTCAACAATAAGGCTGCATAATCCTCCGCCATCAAGGTTTGCTTGTACTCCCCATAATTCTTTCCCAAAACATCCACATATATTCCCTTCTCCAAATGGTGCTGAATCAAGTAGTAATTAACACTTCTAAAGAAGGCACGAAAATCTGTAATTTGCAATGTATCAGATGTGTTAAACCAATATTGTGGGGTTTTTGGACAACGTTCCAGAATCTCAAACACGGCCTTCAGCGTGTCGGGGATTTCCATTGTTTTGCTAAATAAGCAATAGAATTTATCCGACTGAAATAGTTCCGCAAACGGCAAAATGTCGTTCTTGTCTGCGAAGAAGTCTGTGCCGCGGCGGTAGTAGTCGAATGCGTTCAACGCATTGGTATTCAATACTGTACGAGCCAATCGCTGCAACAAATAGAGTGTTTCGTTGGAATAGCTGCCGGAGCTCATCACCAGCGTTTTGTTCATTTGCGGCTGCTGCAATCTTTGGCCAATATATTGAAATGCCTCTTCAAACGGGACTTCAACCAAATTCCCGTCACGTTTGACATATGGTTTTGTAATTCGTTTTCTCATCACATCATTTATTCATCTCACCCTCACTACTGCGTCAATCGATGGAAAAGTTGTTCCATACCGAGTGCATCCAAATCGGCAGCGGTTTTCAGACCGACCTTCTCAGCCAACAAATGTAAGTCTTTGGTCAGCGTATCAGCCACCAATTCGCCTTTGTTGATAATGATAACATGGTCGCACATGGCTTGCACTTCTTGCATAATATGTGTGGATAGCAGTACAGTTCGATCTTGTCCGTAGGAACGTATAAGTTCCCGTATTTCAATCAATTGGTTGGGATCCAGGCCTGTGGTGGGTTCGTCCAGTATCAGCACTTCAGGATTATGTATCAAGGCTTGGGCGATGCCGACACGTTGTTTGTAACCACGAGACAGTGCCCCGATTTTCTTATGCTGTTCGGGAGCCAGTCCTGTGCGTTCTATGACCTCATCGACGCTTTTCTGTTTCTCTTTCAGACGGAAAACACCTGCGATAAAAAGCAGAAACTCACGTACATACATATCATAGTAAAGCGGATTGGCTTCGGAAAGATAACCTACTATCTGATGCAATTTCAGAGAATCTTTCCAAATATCGAGACCGCAGACAGAGACATCGCCTTCCGTCGGAGGAATCAATCCAGTGATGATTTTCATCATGGTTGTTTTACCAGCACCGTTAGGTCCTAAGAAACCGACAATTTCGCCTTTTTTGGCTTCAAAACTGACTTTATTGAGCGCGTATTGCTGCCCGAAAACTTTAGTGACGTTGTTTACAATAATAGACATGCTTTTCCTTTTGCAATAAAGTGCAAAAATACGATTTTTTGTGATAGAAATATAAAAAAGGGATGCCGCAAAGCACCCCTTTTTATCGTTGATTGACAAATGTTTAGCACTCCACGATGGTGCACCAACCGTATTTGTCTTCGATTTCGCCGTATTGGATACCCATGAGCATCTCGCGCATCTTGATGGACCAAGGACCGGGCTTGCCGTCTTTAGAGATGACATATTCCTTGCCAGTCTCTCTGTCCTGAATCTTGTGGATGGGAGAAATGACAGCTGCGGTACCGCAAGCACCAGCTTCTTCGAAAGTGTCGATTTCGTCGAGTCTGACGTGACGTCTTTCAACCACGAGGCCGAGTTCCTCAGCGATGGTGCGGAGGCTCATGTTGGTGATAGAAGGCAGGATGGAGCCAGAATCCGGGGTCACATACTTGCCGTCCTTGATACCGAAGAAGTTAGCGGGACCAGCTTCGTCGATGAAGGTCTTTGTCTTAGCATCTGCGAAGATAGAAGCGCTGAAGCCTTCTTTGTGGGCGCGTTCGCCGGCACGGAGGGAAGCGGCATAGTTACCACCAACCTTTACGTGACCAGTGCCCAGAGGAGCTGCGCGGTCGTAATCCTTAGCAATCTGCATGTCAGTGGGTTTGAAACCTTCCTTGAAGTAAGGACCAACAGGCATCACGAATACGATGAAGAGGTATTCGTCAGCGGGTTTCACACCGATAGTAGCGCCGGTACCGATAAGGAGCGGACGGATGTAGAGGGAACCCTCGGTGCCATAAGGCGGGATATATTCGGCGTTAGCCTTGATTACCATCTCCAATGCATCGAAGAATAATTTTTCAGGGATGGGTTCCAACATGATAGCGTCGGCAGAGTTATTGATACGTTTCCAGTTTTCTTCCCAACGGAACAAACGCACTTTACCGTCTTTGCCGCGGAAGGCTTTCATACCTTCGAAAGCTTCCTGACCATAGTGCAAGCAAGAAGCTGCCATGTGCATCGGAATGTATTCGTCAGATGACAATTCCAATTTTCCCCATTCGCCGTTTCTGAAATAGCAGCGGACGTTGTAGTCGGTTTTTACGTAACCGAATGAAAGGTTTTTCCAATCGATATTTTTCATAAAAAAATGTATTTGATTAGTTTGTTTTATACTGTTATTAAGCTGTCAATGGAATATTTGCTCAGTTTTTCGCGTCCTTTGAGGGCACTTATTTCCATAAGGAAGAGCAGATGGATATTTTTGGGATTGAAGTGATTCACCAAGTTGACCGCAGCGGACATGGAACCTCCTGTTGCCAGAACATCATCAACTATGATTACATTTTTACCCTCTTCCATAGCATCAGTGTGAATTACCATCGTGGCGTTACCATACTCCAACGGGTAAGCTTCTTCGTAGGTTTTAAAAGGAAGTTTACCTTTTTTGCGCAGAGGTACGAAAGGAATGCCTAAATGATACGCCAGTGTGGGGCCGAAAAAGAAACCACGCGCTTCCAAAGCAACAATCACCTCAGGATCATACTTTTTGGCAATCAACGTCATCTCATCAATTGTTTCGCGGTATGCCTGCACATCGTTGGTCAAAGTGGTAATGTCATAAAACTGAATTCTCGGTGTCGGGAAATCAGATATTACGCGTATTTTCTCTTTGATATTCATCACTTTATATGCTCTAGAAAAATTGCACAAAAGTACACTTTTTTTTAAAACAAAAAAGGTGCTCTAAAAGAACACCTTTTTTTTCTGATAATGATAGAAGATTATCTTTTTTTCTTACCGCTATTTACGATAGTTGTGGTAGTTTCTTGCTCGGCTTTGTCGATAGCCTTGTTAGCAACTCTGTTAGCTGCTTGTTTAGCGTGTTCTTCCACAGTCGGGGCTTCTTTGCTAACCTGCAAACCACTCTTGTTTTCGGTAGTGGTTTTCTTTGTGGTTGTAGTGGCTTTTTTCTTAGCCGGAGCAGCCGGAGCAGCGGGTTCTTGAACCTCAGCGACGGGTTCTTGCTCTTCAACAGCAGGAGTGTCTTGAACCATCTCTTCTTGTTGACAAGCAGTGGAATCCACTAAAGTTTCGGGTTGTTGTTTCTTGTTACCGCAAGCGAAGAAAAGGCCTGCGCACAATACTGCTAATAATACTTTTTTCATTTTAATTGATTTAAATTGTGATTCTTAAATTATTTAACTGGTACGTAAGTTAAAGTGAACGAGCACGTTTTCTTTGCCTCTTCGTCATCCTCCACGGTGAATCTGATTCTGAATTCTTTTTTGGAGAGATTGAGAACTTGGCAAACTTTCAATCCATCTTGATAAAGGAAAGGAATGTGCATCGTGATGTTTGAGGGATCATCGGGGTTATCAAATTCCCAATGTCCCAAAGTGGTTTCCGTAACGTAACCTTCCTCTGGAGAAGGGGCTACGGCGGAACCTGGTTTCACGATTTCACCACCTGTGGTGTTGAAAACGAGAATGTATGCAATTTCGAAGTTTTTTAGATATTTGTCATTGATCAAATCGGATGCATAAGTGCCGTTTTCTGACACATGATAAGGAGGGTTGGAAAATGCCTTAGACAATACCCAACCTTGCCCGGTCAAAAGGTCGGTGGCGCTTTGCTCTCGCGGTTCACATCTGGTGAAGCACACCATGGTAATCACCGCAACCGCAATAATGGCAAATAATTTCTTCATTTATGCTAAAATAATGGTTTTCGAAATTACTTGGCAGGAACGAAAGTCAAAGTGAAAGTGCAATCATTGTCGTACTTTGCTTCAGGATTGTAGTCTTGAATCGTACATCTGATTTTGAGTTCTTTCTCGGTGAGGGAGCTGATTTGGCAGATTTCCACAGCATCATCATAGAAGAAAGGAACTTGCATATAGAGCAACAAGGGAATCAAATCATTGTCAAATTTCCAAGTACCAATTTGAGTTTCAGTTCTGTAAGCATCTTCAACACCTTCGGGAGCAATCGTTTTACCGGGTTTCACATATTCAGAACCATCTTCATTGAAGGTAATGATATATTCATTTTCAAAATCTTCGAGATAACCATCATGCATCAGATCTTCAACAAAGCTGCCATTTTGCATGCGGTAAGCAGGGGTTGAAGTAGCAGATGCTAACACCCAACCTTTTTTCTGGGTCAGAAGATCAGCATAAGTTTTGTCTCCAACACAACCTGAGAAACTCACTAAAATCATGGCTGCAATAGCCAGTACGCTAAATACTTTTTTCATTTTTTTGATTTTTTTGGGGTTAATAATTATTGTTGTTAATTTCTAATTCTCGCATTTTAATTCACGGTGCAAAAATATATTTTTTTCTTACCATGGTGTCTTAAAAATTCTTAAAAAATAGGTTAGGATGATGAGACGATGAGACGATGATTTACAGAAGGAATAATATGAAAAAGGTCAAAGTCATTCAATATTGTTATAGTTTTATAGCTAATAGCCAAAAGCCCTAACCTCCTATCTTTATTTCGTCAATCATTATCCACGCCTTCTCCCCAGGCGCCGCGTGCCACTTCGGTAATTGCTTCACGGGCTGCGCCTCGATCTTGATGAATTTCACCTTGTTGTTGGGGATTTTGTGGCGGAGGATGCAGACCCGAGGTTTGTCGTTCTCCTTCAACGTCGGATCGAAAGGCAACGCGACTTCTTCAGGCTGACTGTACTTTTTGCCGTCTTTGGAGTACGACACCAACACCTTCTGCGGCATGAAGACCCACTGCGAGGGGTGATGTGAGAAACTCAAGGTTACTGTCAGAGAGTCGGATGTCCATTCTCCCGTTTCGTATTGTATCTTCATCGGATTGCCGAAATAGCCGACCCAACCTTCATGGTAGTCGGCGGGATTGCCGATATACTCATCAATAAGAACAGTATCCGCGAACTTGTCGTAAGGGGCATCGGGCTTGGTCATTAAGGTTATGGGGTCAAAATCACCTGTTTTTCTGGAAACCCGAAAATTGATGTCAGGGTGGAAATAGGCGAAGCACTTGGACTTATTGACAAACAGATCTTCGAAAAACGCATTCTCCCCGATTTGCAAAAGCAGATCAAAATCCATTATCCGACTGGTTTTCACTAAATTGCGATCTGCAATATCCGGTCCGCAGGTGGCGGTGCCCAACCCCGCTTGGTCATAATCAATATTTAAGGTATAGTAACCGGCCCGCTCCAGTTCGTTGGTGTGTTTCGCCTGCCCGATGTTCTCGTCGGAATAGGGATAAATGCTGAACTGGAAGTTTTTTCTGCTGTAGGGGAGCCACCACTTGTCCAAGATCGCGGCGGAGAGCATCCGCTGATGATTTTTGTCGAGTAACGACACGTAGCGTGTTTCCATCCTGTTACCCGCTGCCTGCGGACGCACGTAACGATGGTACAAATCATCTGTCGGTGCTTCGTAATGTCCTACAAAACCACATGCTTGACGATCTTGGTAGGTTTCCTGTGCATAGCCCACCCATTCAGTGTTCACCAACTCGTCAGAAACCCTCATCTGCACACCCAATTTTGGCAGCGACGGCACCCATTTTTCCGGAAAAACCGCATAGTACATCAGAATGTCCCCACTACATTTGAACATATACTCCTCAAGTGTACTGAGAACCGTCTCCCCGTTCTCATTAATGGCAATTCTCTCAATATTGACATACAGGTCGTCATCCCAATATGTATTGACATCGAATCTTTTCACTGTCCAAGTGAGGTTATCCAACCCGATCCTACGCCACAGCAGCTCGCCGTGCCCATCCACATGGTCGTTGTCCGTCGGCGGGCGCCAGAAATTGAGCTGCGGACCATCGACCACCACGGGCTTTCCATTTTTCTTTATCGTGGTGATGCGTCCGATTTTGGAGTTGAACGCGACTTCCTCTTTTCCGATGGTGACTATCAGCATGGAGTCCACCCTTCGGCATTCGATGGTGTCGCTGACAAACCCAAGGTTGGGCACGTTTCTTTCTGTTGTCGGCACGGGCAGCTTGAACTGCTCGTAGGCGACCACTTTTTTGCCCATAGGATTGCGCCAGTTTTTAGGATTAACATCGTGACCTTCTGTCAAATAGAAATCCAGCAGCACATCTTGTCCCGGAGCCACAGCGCCCAGAGCCTTGATGGTATCGATGATGGATGGCTCTTGGTAATATTTTCTTGAAACCGTGAAATAACCCGTGTCGTGCGGGGCAACATTTATGTGTATCGAAGGGGGATCTTTTATGGTGATGAGCCCTATGTTGGGTTCTGGTATCCCAGGAACATATAAGAATTCGTCGGGATGGGCAGGCGGTTCATGTGCCACGTCTGTGCGGAGACGATACCATAATGCATATTCGTTTAAGTTGCTGAAATCGAAGCGGTTGATGATGCGGAACTTCAATGAATCCAAATCCACCGCCTCAATTTTGATGGGCTGATATACTTTTCGCACTTCGGCCAGCTGCGGGTGCGGCTTGCGGTCGGGATCCACCAAGCCGTTGATGCAGAAGTTGTCGTCGGAGGGCATGTTCTCCCCGAAATCGCCGCCGTAAGCGTAATAATTATCTGTAGAGACGGGGCGCGCCCCGTTTCTACCACGCGCCTCGTCTCTACCAGTTATCAGCAAACCCTGATCGACCCAGTCCCAAATGCAGCCGCCCTGCAGTTGCGGATACTTGTAGATGGTGTCCCAGTAGTTTTGGAGGCCGCCGCAGCTGTTGCCCATCGCGTGCGCGTACTCGCACATGATGAACGGACGTTCCTGCTTTTTCTGTGCGTACTTGGAAAGGTAGTCCGCTGAAGGATACATGATGGTGACGATGTCGGTGTTGCGGTCGTAGAGGGCGCGCTCGTATTGGATGGGGCGGGTGGTGTCCTTGGCCTTCAGCCAGTCGTAGGCAGCCTCGTAGCAAATGCCATTGCCCGACTCGTTGCCCAGCGACCACGAGATGATGCACGGGTGGTTCTTATCGCGCTCGTACATATTGCGGGTGCGGGCAATTGTGGCCTCTTTGAAATCCTCGCGTTTTGCCAAGGATTTTTCGCCGTAGCCTTGCGCATGCGACTCCGCATTGGCCTCGTCGATGACGTACAAGCCGTAGTAATCGCACAAGTTGTAGAAATCCGGGGTGTTGGGGTAGTGACTCGTGCGTACCGTATTGATATTGTTAGCCTTCATCAACAGGAGATCCTGTTTTATGCGCTCCCCAGAGATTACGTGACCTGTTTTCGGGTCGTGTTCATGGCGGTTTACCCCGCGAATGGTCACTGGCACGCCGTTCACCAACAGAAGACCGTTTTCGATTTTGATGTTGCGGAAACCGACATAAATTGCTGCATCATCAATGGAATTGCCCTTGTTGTCTTCCAAGGTTAACCAAAGGGTATACAAATGGGGGTGTTCGGC
>Ga0265299_10005043_pt1 | contig 12347 bp, 8 predicted proteins | sample AusTroGonzalo_MG_4_FD_193485 | JGI IMG/M metagenome (GOLD analysis project Ga0265299, IMG submission 193485) | Bovine rumen microbial communities from tropical cattle in Woodstock, Queensland, Australia - Gonzalo_02 | ecosystem: Host-associated > Mammals > Digestive system > Stomach > Rumen ...
TGCCTAATACAATACTGGGCATACCCGTGAGTATGCCCAGCACTATATAGATTATCAGCGTCTTGCAATTCACAATTGCAAAGGTACGCATTAGTGAGTAAAAATCCAAATATTTTTGGAATTTTTCGAATGTGAGTACTTTCGGCGAAGCCAAAGGTACGCATATTTTTGTTTTATCCCAAATATTTCATGAGAATTTTTGCATTGCCGCTGTCGCGCAGTTTGGCAATGCTCTTTTCGCGGATTTGACGGACACGTTCGCGCGTGAGTCCCAGTTGGTCGCCAATTTCCTCAAGCCCCTTCTCATGACAGCCGATACCGAAGCACTCGCGGATGATGGTAATCTCGCGCTCCTTCAGAACCTTGTTGAGGACGGTGTTGAGTTCCATGGCCATCGACTCGTGATCGACCAGTTTGTCCGTGCGAGTCTCGTCGCCAGATGCCATTACATCGAGCATACAGTTATCCTCACCGTCCTGGAACGGGGCGTCAATACTGACATGGTGACCATCGGCCATCATGGACTGACCGATCTTTTCCTCATCGATATTGATGGCTTCACTCAGTTCTGACACACTCGGATGACGTTGGTTCTCCTGCTCGAACTTGTTAATCTCGTGATTAATCTTGTTGAGGGAGCCAACCTGATTGAGTGGAAGGCGTACGATACGGCTCTGTTCGGCAATGGCCTGGAGGATGCTCTGACGAATCCACCATACGGCATAGGAGATAAACTTAAATCCACGAGTCTCGTCAAACTTCTGAGCGGCCTTGATGAGTCCGATGTTACCCTCGTCGATGAGGTCGGTCAGGGTCAAACCCTGATGCTGGTATTGTTTGGCCACAGATACGACAAAGCGCAAGTTGGCAGTTACCAGTTTCTCCTTTGCTCTTTCCCCGTCGGGACCGCCTTTGCGGATCTTCTGTGCGAGTTCAATTTCCTCGTCGATAGAGATAAGAGGTGCACGACCAATCTCAACGAGGTATTTATCCAATGCCTCGCTTGAACGGTTTGTAATACTTTTCTGAATCTTAAGTTGTCTCATCCTTTTTTCCTAAAAACGTCTTTAACTGTTTGATTATCAAACTAATATCCTGAATTTTACCTGAAAGCGGATGCAAAGTTACTAAAAATATCAATACGTTGTTCAAATATTAACTTTTTTTAGTAGATATTGGCCTGTGATGCTATCTTGGCAGGCTGCTACCTGTTCGGGGGTTCCTGCACAGACCAGATTACCGCCACGGTCGCCACCGTCGGGTCCCAGGTCAATAATATGATCGGCACACTTGATGACCTCCATGTTGTGTTCAATGACCAAAATCGTGTGTCCCCTGTTGATGAGGGCGTCAAAAGTATTCAGGAGTTTTTGGATATCATGGAAATGAAGACCGGTCGTCGGTTCATCAAAGATGAAGAGTGTGGGTTCCTGTTTTTCCTGACCAATGAAATACGCCAGTTTTACACGTTGATTCTCACCGCCAGAGAGGGTGGAGGAGTTCTGGCCGAGTTTGATGTAGCCAAGACCTACGTCTTCAAGGGTTTTAAGGCGGCGTATAATCGTGGTCTGTCCCTCGAAAAAGTTAATGGATTCGGAGATGGTCATATTGAGGACATCATCGATGTTCTTGTCCTTGTAGTGTACATCGAGGATATCGTGTTTGAAACGGTGGCCATGACAGGCTTCACACTCCAGCACCAGGTCGGCCATGAACTGCATCTCGACCGTAATGACACCAGCACCCTTACATTCCTCGCAGCGACCTCCCTCCGTATTGAAAGAGAAATACTGCGGAGTGAAGCCCATCTGTTGGGAAAGCGGTTGTTCGGCATAGAGGTCACGGATGGCATCGTAAGCCTTTACATACGTAGCAGGATTGGACCGGGTGGACTTACCTATCGGATTCTGGTCGACGAATTCCACCCGACTGATGGCATCAATGTCACCCTCGAGGGAAATGTATTCGCCAGGAAAATCACATACCTCTCCCAAACGGCGTTTCAGGGCAGGGTAGAGGATGCCCTTGATAAGACTCGACTTGCCTGAGCCAGAAACCCCTGTCACCACTGTCATTACATTCAGTGGAATCTGCACATCAATGCCCCTGAGGTTGTTCATACGGGCGCCTTTGATATCGATATGGCGGTTCCATGGACGACGACTTAAAGGGATTGGGATTTCATCATGATGGAGAAGATATTTCACCGTGTAACTATTGGGATACTTCTTCAGGGATGATTTGTTAATGTCACTTGCATCGCCGTCGAAGACGATTTCACCACCGAGACGACCAGCATCCGGGCCTACATCGATGAGATGATCTGCTGCGCGCATAATCTCCTCGTCATGCTCCACCACGACTACAGTGTTGCCCAGTGCCTGCAATTCCTTCAGCACATGAATGAGTCGTTCTGTGTCTCTGGAGTGCAGTCCGATACTCGGTTCATCAAGGATATACAAAGAACCAACAAGACTGCTTCCAAGACTGGTAGTGAGATTAATGCGTTGGCTCTCACCGCCTGAGAGCGTATTCGAGAGACGGTTGAGCGTGAGGTAGCCAAGTCCCACATCCAAAAGGAATTGCAGTCTGCTCCGTATCTCCGTCAGGAGTCGTTTTCCGATGGCTTCCTCCTGTTCTGTGAGTTCCAGTGTACGGAACCATTCTTGTAGTCGGACGACAGGCATCTGTACCAAGTCTGTGATACTTCTGCCACCAATCTTCACATAGTCCGCTTCAGGTTTGAGGCGTGTGCCATGACACTTGGGACAAGTTGTCTTTCCCCGATAGCGGGCCAGCATGACCCGGTATTGGATCTTGTATTGGTTTTCTTTGACCATCTCGAAGAATTGGTCGATGCATGGTCTCTCTTTCTTTCCCTTATCAGAGGGAAGACCGTGCCAGAGCCAGTCCTTCTGTTGTTGGGTGAGGTCCATATACGGTTCGAATATAGGGAAATCGTCTTTGGCAGCATGACGGCAGAACCACTCTTTCCATTCGCCCATCTTATCACCATGCCAACACACCACACAACCGTCATAGACAGAAAGGGTTGTGTTGGGAATCACCAAACGTTCATCAATGCCGATAATCTTACCAAAGCCTTGGCACTCGGGACAGGCACCTGCAGGTGAGTTGAAAGAAAACATCTGGTCATTAGGTTCTTCGAAAGTAATGCCGTCGGCTTCGAACCTGGTGGTGAAATCATAGACGATATTCGAGGGTTGGAACATCAGCCGACACTCGCCATGACCTTCGAAGAATGCCGTCTCGGCAGAGTCAACTAAGCGGGCGATAGTGTCTTTAGAGTCATCGACAGAGAGACGGTCGATGACGAGGAATATCTCATAGGATTCCTTAGGCATGCCTAGTTTTCCTAAATTGATTAGATAATCATCTATTCGCTGGAAATCGCCATCCACAAAGATGCGGGCATAGCCTTCGAGGATATAGGCCTTGAGTTGTTGTTCGAGGGTACGCTCTTCGGGGACATGAACAGGTGCCATGACCACAAAGCGTGTGCCTTTTGAGAATGCCAGCATTTGCTGTACCACATCCTCTGTAGTATGTTTACGTACTTCACAACCACTGACTGGTGAATAAGTTCGTCCAATCCTTGCATATAATAGTCGCAGGTATTCATAAATCTCCGTAGTCGTACCTACAGTACTTCGTGGGTTACGCGAGATAACCTTCTGTTCGATGGCTATGGCGGGTGGGATGCCCCGGATAAAGTCGCATTCCGGTTTGTTCATGCGTCCCAGAAACTGGCGGGCATAACTTGACAGACTTTCCACATAACGTCGTTGTCCTTCAGCATAAAGTGTGTCGAAGGCCAATGATGACTTGCCCGAGCCACTGACTCCGGCAATCACCACGAATTGGTTACGGGGGATTTTGATGTCAATGTTCTTCAGGTTGTTGACTCGTGCCCCCTTGATTTCTATCGCTTCGCTCATAGAATACTTTTGACAGCCTCGAGCATACCGATGTGCTGAATCAGGTCAAGGTACTGACGGACGAGATCGGTGAGACCGGGAATCTGGTTCAGGTCTTCCTGCCAGATAAACTCTGCGCCCAGTACGCCTATGGCCACCATTTGTGTGTTGCCTGTAGCCCAGAGGGTATTCAACAGTGCAATGATCTTTGGGTCATCGTTGGGTACAATCTCCGTACCATCGGCACGTTTGCCACCTTTGTAGTAGGTGATGATTGCTGCCAGTCCGAACACCAATCCTTTGGGAAGTTCACCTTTGCGCTGGAGGAAGGTTTTCAAACCAGGCAGATCTCGCGTCTGGAACTTCGGGAATGAATTCAGCATGATTGAAGTCACCTGATGGTCGACATAGGGGTTGTCGAAGCGCTCCAGCACATCGGTAGCAAACTTCTCCAGTTCTTCCATTGGTAGGTCAAGTGTTTGCATGAGTTCATCAAACTGCACCTTGTGAATGTATTGTCCGATGACCTCATGCTGACAGGCATCACGCACGATGTTCACGCCACTCAAGAAGGCCACTGGTGAGAGGACTGTGTGCGGGCCGTTGAGTAACGTCACTTTACGTTTGTGGTAAGGTTCCTCTGAGGGGACGAACAACACGTGCAGGCCTGCCTTGTCGGCAGGGAATTCCTTGGCCACTTCCCTTGGAGCCTCAATGACCCATAGATGGAAGTTCTCGGCTTGAACAACTAGGTTGTCTCTGTAGCATATCTTTTCCTGAATCTGCGCAATCTCATTGCGTGGGAATCCTGGTACGATACGGTCCACCAATGTGGCATACACGCCGCAGGCTTCCTCAAACCATTTCTTGAAGTCGGTCCCCAGGTTCCACAAATCGATGTATTTCTCAATACAGTCCTTCAGTACATGACCGTTGAGGAAAATCAGTTCACAAGGGAAAATGATGAGTCCCTTCGTCGGATCACCATTGAATGTTTGGTAACGACGGTATAGTAACTGTACCAATTTACCAGGATAACTGCTGGCAGGTGCATCCTCCAGTTTACAGGATGGATCGAAGGCGATTCCCGCCTCAGTGGTATTTGAGATGACAAACCGGATTTCCGGTTGGTCAGCCAGTGCCATGAAAGCCGTGTTTTGCGTATAAGGATTCAGTGCCCGACTGATTACATCAATTCGTTCCAAAGTGTTGACAGGTTTACCGTTCTCACGACCTTGCAGGTTCACGTGGTATAGGCAGTCCTGGCCATTCAGCATATCAGCCATTCCCTTCTCAATGGGCTGTACCACCACCACAGAACCGTTGAAGTCTGTCTTTTGGTCCATGTTCCAAATAATCCAGTCTACGAAAGCCCTGAGGAAGTTCCCTTCACCGAATTGTATCACCTTTTCTGGCATCACGCTCTTCGGTGCAAACTGTTTATTGAGTGGTTTCATATCTGTCGTGTTATCTTGCTGAAACATATTTATGGAGGGTCTTGCGGACGGCTCCTGGGCCAGCGTAGAGTTCTTTGACATAGCCCTCAATCTGTTCACCGAGTCCGGCCTCGTAGAGGTCGAGTCCGAAAACATCCTTGCGGGAATAGAATTTCTTCAGTGGGCTCCAGTCTTGATTGGGCTTGCCAATCTCGAGTGGGGCAACAATCTTCTGTAGTTCTTCGAGCATGGGATCCGGAGAGCAGTCAAATGGCGTACCATCATCCTGGATGCCCTTCAGATAACGGGCATAACCGGCAAGGGTTAGGGGAATGAGAATCAGATTCGATTTATCCAATCCCCGTGCCACATATTTCTTCAGTGTCTCACCGAAGCGGATAGGCAGTTTCTGACTAGTATCACAGGCGATGCGCTGAGGAGCATCCGGCATGAAAGGGTTCGGTAAGCGACGGTTGATGACAGCCCCGATGAACTCATAGGGATTCAGTACGCCAGGGTCTACGACCACCGGCATTGCCTCCATATAACCAATCTTTTGGATGAAGGGGCGCAGGTCTTCATCGGCCATTTCTGCACTGATGAGTGTATAGCCCAGCAGACAACCATAGAGTGCCATGGCGGTGTGGAGGGGATTCAGACAGGTCGTCACTTTCATCGTCTCCACCTTATCGACCGTCTCACGGGTGGTATAGAGCGCACCACCCAGGTCGAGTGGGGGACGACCGTTGGTATAGTGGTCCTCAATGACCAGATACTGCACCTCTTCCGCATTCACGAAAGGAGCGGTGAAAGTATGTTTCTCCGTCTCGATATAGTCGTTGTCCTCGAAACCGTCCGCCGCCAGCATCTCCTTTACCTTCTCGTGGGGGCGAGGTGTAATTTTGTCAATCATCGACCATGGGAAAGTGATTTTTGTTTCGTCTTTCAGGTAGTTGAGGAAGGCTGCGGGAACTAGTCCGTCTGTTACCCAACGCTCTGCATAGGCAAAGACACCAGCCTTCACCTTGTCGCCATTATGTGAGCAGTTATCCATGCTTTGAACGGTCAGAGGCAATTGGCCGGCTTGGTAGCGCTCATAGAGTAGGGCACAAACCTTACCCATGGCAAAGAGAGGTTTCATGCCCCTGGCCAAGTCTGCCTCATTGAAGGTATAGCCTTTCTCTGTGATAGTAAACGAAATCATTTGCAGAGAGGGATTGCGAAAAATCTCCACCAGACGGTTCCAGTCCTGGAACTGTGGATCTGCCTTCAAGGCTTCTGTCACGGAGGCAATCACCTTCTTTTCGATGGTGCCTGTAGACTGAAGTGAGACCAACAATGAGAGATTGTTGTACGGTATATATGCCTTGTCAATGACCTCAAAGTCAAAGGTCTCTGCGACAATCACACCACGATCATATTTGCCCGTGTTGAGGGCATCATTGAGAATGGCGGCTGGGAAGGCACGGAAAATGTTTCCGCCTCCGAAGTGCACCCATGTAGGTTCCTTGGCTGTTTTTTCACGTACTTTTGCTATATCATACTTGGGAAGTTGATAGCCTTTTGCTTCCCACTCTGCGGCATTAAAACTGCCATTAAAAATATCATTTAGTTTCATTTTTACCTTCTTTCTTTTTACCTTTAATCAAAGAACCCTGGTTGTTTGTATTCAATTTCTAACTCACGGTCGACAGTGGCGAGGATGCCCTGAACCTGTCCGAGGGCGAACATTCGACCTAAGAGCGTGTAGCCTGCATTATGTCCGTGACTGCTCTCGTCCATGATACCTCCAGGTTGGTCAGTAAAGGTCATGCCGTGATCTACGCGCATCGGGAGTTGCGGATTCTCTTTCTCGAAGATGCGACAGAGTTCAATGAGATCGGCACGACCACCTAAGTGAGAGGCCTCGGTGAAGTCGCCATTGGGGAAAATGTGACAGGAACGGAGATGTACAAAATGCGTGCGAGGAGCGAATTTACGAGCCATCTCCACCACGTTGTTGTATGCCCCAGCGGAAAGACTGCCTGCACAGAAGGTAAGGCCATTGTGCTTGTTGGGTACGGCATCGAGGAACCACTGGATATCTTCTTCCGTCCGGACAATACGCGGTAACCCGAGAATCTCGATAGGGGGATCGTCCGGGTGTACGCACATGTTCATGTCGCACTCCTCACACACAGGCATGATCGCCTCAAGGAAATACTTCATGTTTTCACGTAGTTGCTTTTTGTCGATGCCTTTGTATAGATCTAGGAAATCACGGAACTTCTGGATAGGAGCCTCGTCGTTCTCGCTGAAATTGCCAGAGACAAAACCTTGGGTCTTGATGATGATGTTTTCTACGAGTTTATGTTCCTTCTCAGGAGTCATCGTCTTAGCCAGTTCATCGCACTCTGCGAGAACGTTGCGACCTTGACCTACACCAGCAGGGAATTCGAACTTGGCCCATTCCTCACGTGCGCCCGAACGCTTTAAAATATAAATATCAAAATAGGCAAACTCCGCATAGTTGAAATAGAGATTTGTTGAGCCATTGGGATTTGCGTGTAACAGATCCGTACGTGCCCAGTCGAGTACAGGCATGAAATTATAGCAGATGCAATGGATTCCCTCTGCTGAGAGGTTGCGCAGACTCTCTTTATAGACCTCGATTTGATGGTCTCTGTCGGGACCTCCATATTTAATGGTCTCTACTACTGGCAGCGATTCTACCACGCTCCAGCGCATACCGTAACTCTCGATATATTCGCGCAGGTCGCGAATTTTTTCTCTTGTCCATACTTCGCCAAGGGGTACATCGTGCAAAGCAGTGACGATGCCCTCGACACCAATTTGTCTCAACATGGCAAGTGTAATCTTATCCTTCTTGCCAAACCATCTCCAAGTTCTTTCCATAATTCAACGTTTATTTCTCTTTTTGGATTTAGAATTCGATTTTGTGGTGATCCTTGCCTTGGGCTTCGGTTTTCCCATGATCAGTTCTCGGAAGTCTACTTTCGGTTTTGTGTAAGATATGCGCGGTGTGCAGACGGGACTGCTCTCGTTGCCAAACCGGTCCATAGCAGTCACAGCATAGTTGAGAGACCTGCCATTGTGTGGTATTGACAACCACTCGCCCTTTAGCCGGGAAGCCACCAGACATTCTGCCTTTTCTGTATCCACAGGATAATCGGGTGAGGCATATAAATTATACAATAGGTAATCGCCTCCTGAACGGTCACGCGCTCCTCGCCATACCAGTCTGTCGACGGTCATACCCCGCTGTATATCCAACTGTATTGGAGCCATAGGTGCCTGTTTCTTTTCCCATATCATCGGTGGAACCAAGGCTGGGAGGGTGTTAAAGTCTTTCGTGAATGTATAGATACCTTTCGTATTGTCTGTAAAGAACTTACTGCGAAAGAACGTACATCCGATTTCTAATTCACGAAGCACATACATTTCGCGTTGGATGACACTCAGATCCCAGTTTTTCTCACGGGGATGGAGCATATACACTGCTAGTCCCGGGGCCACAATGCGACCGTATGAAAACTCCTTCCAGTTGACGGCAAAAGGATAAAAGTTGTTCCCTTGAAAATACATCATCGGGAAGAGCGCATCCATCAGTCCGTCACGCATCCATCCTTGTGCATCCTGACACACAGTGGTGTTGGCATTCCAGCCGCTACTCTTGTATCGGGGCAGGTCATCGTACTTGCCAATCGGTGAACACGACATCTTCACCCATGGTTTTTCACACTTTACGGCCCTATTGATCTTCCTCACAATGTCCGTGATATAGTGTCGTCCCTGAGCACGTGAAACCTTCAGTTTCCATGTTTCTGGATAACGGATATAGTCAAGGTGTATGCCATCTATATCATAACGTCGTGTCACCTCGCGGCAGAACTTCGCCAGATAGTCGCCTGTCTCAGGTTTTTCCGGATTCATATACCCCTCGTCGCCCACCTTCACAATGAGTTTGGGTAATTTCTTGCGGAGTTGTTGACAACCATACGTATTCCATTTACCCACAGGGATGGTCACAATCCATGCGTGACACTCCATGCCCCGTTTGTGACACTCGTCAATACAGAACTGCAGGGCATCATAGCCAGGTGAATTACCGGCCTTACCTGTCATACAGCCGTCCCAGGGCTCCATATCAGAGGGGAAGACCGTCGTGGCCCTCACACGGGTCTGAAAAAGTACGGTGTTGATATTCGCCTTTTGCAATTGGTCGAGGATGAGGATGAGTTCCTGTCTCTGCGTTGCTGCACTATGGGAACGGGGCCAGTCGATACCTCCAATAGTGGTCAGCCAAACGGCTCTCACCTCATGTTTGGGCGATGGAACCTGTAATTGAAAGGGCTTTGCCTGTGTGGGCAGTGTCAGGATTAATAGTAGAAATAATCGTATAATCGTTTTCAATGTAATGCTATTTTGATGAATTTTGGTGCAAAGATACAAAAAAAGCCGCAGATTTCACAGATTATCGCAGATTATTTGTAATTTTGCGATGAAATTAAAGAATAAAACGATTAACGATTATGATTTCATTTCTTTTGAGCCTTGTGGCTCTTGTATTGGGCTATCTGCTTTATGGACGCTTCGTAGAACGCGTTTTCGGGCCAGACGACCGTGTCACTCCTGCTGTGGAGAAAGCCGACGGTGTAGACTTTATCGTGCTCCCCAACTGGAAGATTTTCATGATTCAGTTTCTGAACATTGCTGGCACAGGACCCATTTTCGGTGCTATTATGGGTGCCAAGTTCGGTCCGGCCGCCTATCTGTGGATTGTCTTCGGCTGTATCTTTGCAGGAGCGGTGCACGACTACTTGTCAGGCATGTTGTCTATGCGCAACGGTGGTGCCGGACAGCCTGAACTGATTGGCTGTTATCTGGGACAATCCGCTAAGAAGGTTATGCTCGTCTTCTCGGTATTCCTGCTGGTGATGGTGGGTGCTGTGTTTGTGTACAGTCCTGCTCTTATTCTTGGCAAGATGTGCAGCGACGACCTTACTTGGGTTTACATTTGGTGTGGCATTATCTTTGTCTATTACTTCATTGCCACGATGATGCCTATCGATAAGATTATCGGCAAGATATATCCGCTGTTTGCCTTCTCCATGCTGTTCATGGCTGTGGCATTGATGGTGGTGCTGTTTGTGAAGTGGCCTACGCTGCCCGAACTGTATAATGGTATCTCCGGAGAAGGGTTCACCACGCCAATCTTCCCGGCCCTCTTTATCACCATTGCCTGTGGTGCCATTAGTGGTTTCCACGCCACGCAGACCCCCTTGATGGCCCGTTGCGTGAAGCATGAGAAAATGGGACGTCCAATGTTCTATGGTGCCATGATTACTGAAGGATTGGTAGCACTGATATGGGCCACCATATCGATGTATTTCTTCTATGGCGGTGCTGCCCAGGAACTGGGTCGTCCCCTGACACTGCAAGCCCCTGAGGTGGTGACGGCAGTCAGCGAGGGCTGGCTGGGAACCTTTGGTGGACTCTTGGCCCTGTTGGGTGTTGTGGCTGCTCCGATTACCAGTGGTGATACGGCCCTGCGTTCAGCCCGACTGATCATTGCCGAGTTCATCCACATGGAACAGAAAAGCATCATGAAGCGCATTTGGATATGTATCCCGCTGTTTGGCGTTACCATGCTGATGTTGTTCTACAACATCTCCAATCCAGATGGCTTCAACGTCATCTGGAGTTACTTCGGATGGTCCAATCAGACGATGGCCGTCTTCACCCTCTGGGCCATTACGGTTTATTTGGTTCGCCAGCACAAATCCTATTGGGTGACACTACTGCCCTCGCTGTTTATGACGGTGGTATGCTCGTCGTTCCTGATGGTATCGAAGAATGCCTTTGGCTTCGACATGATGGTAGGCTATGGCGTAGGTGGTGCTGCACTTATCGTTGCTGTGGCTTGGTTCTTCACATGGAAGAGCCGTGAGAAGAAAGTTCAAGAGTAATAACAAACAAAATAAAATAGTGACATATGTTAAGTATTGATTTCTACAGACCAAACTACGACATGGATGTCAAGGAACTTGTAGACAAACTCATTGACCTCTCTTTTGCAGAGGATATAGGTGATGGTGACCACACTACTTTGTGTTGTATTCCTGAGGATGCAATGGGCAAGTCGCGCCTGCTCATCAAGGAGGATGGAATTCTGGCTGGAGTGGAGATCGCCAAAGAGGTGTTCCACCGTTTTGACCCTGAGATGCAAGTGGAAGTGTTGATGGGCGATGGCAGTCGTGTGAAGAAGGGTGATGTCGCAATGATTGTCACAGGTAAGGTGCGTTCCCTGTTACAGACGGAGCGTCTGATGCTGAATATCATGCAGCGTATGAGTGGCATTGCCACAATGACCGACAAATATGTGCAGCGTCTGAAAGGAACCCAAACCCGTGTACTCGATACCCGCAAGACCACCCCGGGTTTGCGTATGTTGGAAAAACAGGCAGTGAAGATCGGTGGTGGTTGTAACCACCGTATCGGACTCTTCGATATGATTCTGTTGAAAGACAATCATGTCGATTTCGCAGGAGGTATCGTGAATGCCATCGACCGTTGTCACGCCTATCTGAAAGAAAAAGGTCTTGACCTGAAGATTGAGATTGAGGTGCGCAACTTCGATGAACTCCAACAGGTGCTTGATCATGGCGGTGTGAATCGTATCATGCTCGACAACTTCTCTGTGCCTGACACGAAGAAGGCTGTTGACATCATTGCAGGCCGTTATGAGACTGAGTCGAGTGGGGGTATCACCTTTGACACCATCCGTGACTATGCCGAGCAGGGGGTCGACTTCGTTTCTGTTGGAGCCCTCACGCACTCTGTGAAGGGATTGGATATGTCATTTAAAGCCTGTTGATTATGAGAAAGTACGTTTTGCTGGCAGCGCTGCTGCCAATCGCAACAGCCTTTGCATGCACCAACTTCATTGTGGGTAAGCAGGCTAGTGCCGACG
>Ga0265299_10005045_pt1 | contig 12343 bp, 12 predicted proteins | sample AusTroGonzalo_MG_4_FD_193485 | JGI IMG/M metagenome (GOLD analysis project Ga0265299, IMG submission 193485) | Bovine rumen microbial communities from tropical cattle in Woodstock, Queensland, Australia - Gonzalo_02 | ecosystem: Host-associated > Mammals > Digestive system > Stomach > Rumen ...
CTCCGATGATGCCGGCCATCAGCACCACATGGTAGAACAGCGCTCCGAGGAAGAGCCACAGGATATCCATCTTCGGGAACTTCAGCTTACCGTACAGCACATACAGCGTCCAGATGCCGACGGGCAGGCAGAGGAAGATGGAGTTGAGCAGGCCGGGGTTGTAGCAGCCGAGGTTGATGGCTTGCACGATATGCATCGAGCCGTTGATGAGTTCGAAAATGGCCATACCTGCTGCCATCCGATGGTAACCTTTCTGCGCAAACACAGCCGTCAACGGTCCGACCACCCATACCAGTAGCAGGTTGCAGCAGAGGAACGCCGCCTCGCCGATTCGCACACCCAGCAACTGGTACATCAGCGTGGTGAACGCCTGCTGGTTGCCGTACATATCCACGCCATATTCCTCCAAGTTATGGAGCATATAGATGACGGCTCCCATCCACGCCAGCGACACAGGGTCGCGGAAGCGCGACTTTGTTTTGTCCGACCGAAGGAAATCGGTGCAGAAGATGAGCAACAGCAGCACGATGGCAGCGCCAAGGCCAATCCACGGCCACACGTGGAAAAACATGCTGTAAGGCTCGCCTGTGAAGCCTTTTGCAATCATTTCGTGGTAATTCATAATTGTATTATTTTAAGGTTGGATATTCTATATTCTGTCTGAATATTTTTTGCAAAAGTACGACAATTCCGCCGAAGCACGTTAAACAATTCCGCCGAAGATTGTGCAAATCCTATTGTGACGCAATAATCTGCACAATGCGACGTTATTAAGGCAAACATTTTCAGTCATGAAAAGCAAGGAAAACAGAGGCTTCGAAACACTGACGATGCCCGACAACCACGCGGAGTTGAACGCCATGAACACGGCCAACCATATCTCGCCGGAGCTGGTGCTGATTATGGATTCGGACAGCATTCCCCGCTCGTTTATCCCCGTGGGGCAGCCGATGATGACCAACGAGGGACGCATTTTCCTCGTCACCGGCGGCACGATTGACTACACCGTCAACCTGTTGCAATTCCACGTCTCCAGTGGACAGGCACTGGTGTTCCCCATCGGTGCCATCATCGAGCTGGAGGGACACAGCGAGGATTTCCGTTTCCAAGGCTTCGTGTTCCGCGACCTGCCGCTGCCCGAAAGTCTGCACAACCCCGTGCTTGTTGATGTCGCTGACCCGCAGCGGAAACGGCTCGGCAGCTACCTGCGTTCTATGCAGATGCTCACCCTTGAGCAACCTCTGAACATGGACGCTGTGCGTCACCTGCAACATGCCTTCATTGCCGACCTTGCCGTTACCGCAGCGAAGCAGACCGACGAGCGGCAGCACAGACAGGGCGACTATCGCGAGCGGCTTTTCACACGTTTCATCGAACTCCTGAACCGGCACGGCACCACCGAACACGCCATACCTTTCTACGCCAACCAGCTCTGCCTCTCGCCCAACCGCCTGTCGGCAGTCATCAAGGAGTACAGCGGCAAGACGGTGATGCAGTGGCTCAACTGCCGCCTCGTCTTGCAGGCCAAGGTGCTGCTGCGCGGCGGCATCGACCCCATCGGCGACATCGCCTTTGCCCTCGGCTTCGATGAACAGGGTTCCTTCGCCCGCTTCTTCAAGCGCGAAACTGGGATGACGCCGACGGAGTATAGAAATCGATAAAATTCCGCAACCCGAGTCTTCGCCTGGATTGCGGAATTTTCTTCCTTCGTTCGTGTCATTCTTATTTGATTGCAAAACATATGGCAACGATATATAAGTTGACCTGAACCAAAATGAAAAATGGACGAATCGGAGAGATTCGCCCATATGTTATGTAAGTCTATCGGCCTTGTTAGAAAGTGGACCGACATCAGGGTAGGGTTGATGGTGGCTTAATCCATCCACCACTCAACTAAATCATCTAACACGCCTCGTTTGTCAAGACAATCTCTTAGACTTTCCCCTCTGTTGGGATAGAATTGTTGTGCATAAAAACTACCACGAAGGTGTACCATTATTTTGGCTTCAGAGGGTAATTCATCATCTATTGTATAGATTTCTCCATCATATTCAGCGGTAGGTTCATCATAATCAATGTCATTATCAAAGTAATCGTCAATGCTTATTTTTTCATTTAAAACTCTTTTCACGCTTTCGGCGACAACTCTCTTGAGTTGTGCCTCGTTCAATCTGATTGTCTGTTTTCTCTTCATTTTTCTATTATATTTTCTATATAAATAGCACGTTATTCGGAAAAGTTGTATTTTTGCCGAAATATTTGTATATTAGTAGTGTAAGAACTATTTATTTGATATGGAAGACAAATCTTTAGAATTATTGACGGAAAATGAGCGTAAATTACATGAAGAATTTACGCAATGTCAAAATATGCAAGAGATAGAAGAGCTTGAGAAGAGATGGAACAAGCTGAATGAATCTCGGAATAATAACATTCCCAATTATGACATGACCCTTGAAGAGTTTTGTAGAAAATATGGTTTAGTAACACATGAGGAGGTGTGGAATGGTTTTCTATAATATATGAGACTAATATATACACATACAGCACAACAACAAATTGACACCATTCTTTCCAATCGTAGTATCTACGATATTTATGGTCATTTTACACAGCAATTCATCAATTGGAACAGTGAGTTTCACCGTCATGTAAATGCAAGCGTCATTGGTAGCGCCAACTTAGTCCCTCACGGAATATATCAAATTGGGGAAATCGGAAAATTAGAATACAGATACTTTACGGTAAATGGTGTTGGAGTATTTGAAATACTTGAGTTCCGTTTCTCCAGACTCCCTTATTCCAATAAAGCCAAGACAGGCTACACCATTGTCGGAGACGGCGGGTTCGGTTATAAAATCATACAATCCACGTTCAACCAGAAGCTGACGCTTTTGACCCTACAAAGATGGCTTCTCACGAAATTCGTGTTTGACAACATCATTGGTTTTCATCATTCATCCGACGGTTATAACACGGTGTATGCCGTCGGTTTCATCGGGAACCGTGTCTATGCCATATACCAAAACGGAGACATACAGATGATGCCGTTGTCAAAGGATGAGTACCTTTCGAAGAAGCACAAGTATTACGAGTCGATAAAGAAAAGAAGAATATTGTTGCCAGAATCAAAACTGAAACGTATAATTCAACAAGCTATACTGGAAGTTGTTGGGTTTTGAAACAAAAACGCAGCTGTTCTGACTGCGTTAAAAATTCATCCGTGCTGGGTCAACATCTATATCATTGCCTTTTTTTATCTTTGCAGTCCAAAATATTCAAATATGACAAAGGCAAACATAATCGGGAGAGAAAGAGAATTAGCTGAATTACAGCGTTGTATGGATTCGGATAGGTCACAATTTCCAATCCCACGCAGTTGAATCCTGGCAAGGACTGGCATTTGAGCTCCTGAGTTTCATGCACTTGAACCAGATCAAGGCAAAGTTAGGCATTTCGGGCATAGCCACCGAGGCCTCTTCGTGGAGGTATATGCCGGGCAAGGGCATGGATACGGAAAATGCCGAAAAAGGGGCACAAATAGACCTGCTGATTGACAGAGCGGACCGAACCATCAACCTTTGCGAGATGAAATTCTCGACCACCCCATTTCGAATCAGCGATGTATACGAACAGTCGCTACGAGCCCGGATGGAGGTCTTCCGCACCCAAGTCAAAACCACAAAGTCACTCTTAAATACATTTGTGACCACTTTCGGTGTTGCAGATGGTGTACACCGAAGCATTGTCCACAGCGAGGTTACTATGGACGACCTGTTCGCGTAGTATTGAAAGCAAGGTGCCGATAACAAAGTCATATACCGCTTACTAAAAGATAATGACGAAAATTTTTAAAAATGCAAAATTTCGTCATTAAGGCGTGTTGGTTGTCAAGCCTCTCCGCCCGCGCCTACGACCGCATCCTGAAGGTGGCCCGCACCATCGCCGACCTCGACGGCAGCCCGAACATCGAAATCGGGCACCTCAGCGAGGCCATCAATTTCCGGAATTTGGACAGGGACAATTGGGGAAGGAGGTGAGTTTCAAGTTTCAGGATTCAAGTTTCAGGTTGTCGTTGTTCGGAACTACTTGAAACTTGAATCCTGAAACCACATTTTTTGTACTTTTGCAGTCCAAAACAATCCCCATGCCCCTCCACAGGAAAAAGCATTACGACCAGCGACGGAGGCTGATGAAGCAGCCGTTCGAGGCGCAGGAAAGAGCGCAACGGCGTCTCTCGCCAACATCTGTATGACCTTGCAGACGACCTCGTGAGCTTTTTGCCTTCAGAAACCATCCATGCATGGTGTCGGCCGGAGCTTTTCAAGAAGAATCAGGGTGAATGGCTTTACCTCTGCAATGGGAGCGATGACCTGCTCGATGCCATTTCGGATAACGGGACGGCCTGGAACATTGACTACGACGATGCGGTGCTCCGAAACCCGCATCCCGACAGCGGCTACAAAGAATACCCGACCATTGATTGGGATGCGGTCGAACGGCTCGGATTGTATTACTAACCCATTAATCGTTTTCGCCGAACTGTTCATGGTCTCGCCCCTGACCGGGGCGATATGGGATTCGTTGGCGATGGTCCTGTCGTTTTTTTTTGTCCCTGTCGGGACATTTTGTTGGTTGTAACGAACGGCGGTAAACAGGACGGCCGCGAATGGCCCCGGTAGGGGCCAAAGCTCGGTAGGGATGATCATGGCGCGTCTGTCGCCAGGCCCCGATTAGGGACCAGAGCTCGGTAGGAAAGGCATCCGATGTTATGTTACGTCCCGGTTAGGGACGTCAGAAAAAAATAATCAAAAAATCAACATATAATATCAATCAAATACAATCACAGATGAAAACATTTAGAACCGATACCTCTCATCGGGTGTTTTGTCGGGTGGTCTTGCAAATATTGTATCTGTCTCCAAACATTGTCATGTCCACGGATAAAATGGACAGGATGGACAAACCAATGTAGAATATAGAATGAAGAATAAGGGCGCGGCTGCAACGGTCGCGCCTTTGCCGTAGGAGGGGGCGTTAATCACTTCGCTGGCGAGTTACCTCGTTTCCATTAAATCCAACACTTGCGTGCAGCCAATGCACCATTCCGTTTTGCCGGAAAAGGGAGACGCTGTATCGCAAGGGCGGTGGTCATCATTAGGGCTCGTGCTGACCCGTCAGGACAGGAGTGCAAAACGGAATCCCCGTCTCGCAAGGGTTGGCACTGGCGGGAGAGGGACGTGTTCGTTATTTCCTGCCTAGGTGGGTTGCACTTCATTGTTCGCTCAAGCATCGCAAAAGATGAGCTACCAGGCGGTGGTTCGCAATGCAAATAATTTGTTGGTGATAAACCAGAACGTCTCAACACGGGTTTCCATCCTGCAGGGCAGCGCGGCAGGCTCGGTTGTCTATGTAGGACAAGTTACATACTTGTGGCTGGCCAACGCAGATGGCACGGTGAATCGTTGGCCGTATCGAATATACTATAACGCCCTGGCATTCTCGGCCGGAGGCGCATCGGAAAGCGAGACAAAAGCGAGAGGCTTCTCCGTCCGCTCCGTCCGCGACTAAAAGAATAGTTCGAAGACGCGCTCAAGGAAGGAATCGATCCAGTTGGGGAAGATCCAGAAGAATACGATGATAATGATGAAACCGATTATACCGCAGATTTTGACGAACTTGGGTGACGGTTTCCTGCCCGTAATCATCTCGTAAAAGGAGAAAATGATGGCTCCTCCGTCAAGCGGGTAGACCGGCAGGATGTTCAATACCGCAAGAGCCAGTGATAGTATCATAATGGCGACACAAATGTTATGCCAACCCGAAGGCAGGAAGGACAAAGAGAAGTAGAGGATGAGAAAGGTGGCAAAATTGAACAGAACGCCTCCTGCATTGATGAGCAGCTGTTGCCAAGCCGGTTTGTCGTCAATGTAAGGCGAGGCAGTCGTTTCGTCTTTGTCAAGGACCGTCACTTCGGCCTCGTCCATGTCGTGATTTTGCCGATTTGCAAAAACCGTGAAGCCACCGAGAGGCAGCGTCCCAAGGCTCCATTTAATGTTCCGCCACGAACTGCCGCCGGCAACCTGCTTGGGCTTGTAACTCACAAAACTCAGCAAAAACACCTGCATCTCTTCAATGATGCAGCCGAACAGTTTGCCGGCCGTCACATGCCCTAACTCGTGTATGATGACCACGACGGCCAATGCAATTAGGAATGTCCAACTCGAGTATAGCCAAAAATAACAGATGGCCGCGCCGATAATAAGTTTGAACCAGTCGAAGGTGAAACCTTCGTCAGAATGCTGGACATGGTCATCATTCGGGAGATTCGTTGTTTCTATTTCGTTCATCTTGCGAAATTTTAATAATGGATTATGCTGTTCGTAAATCGGTCGCAAATGTACATAAATAACGAATATACACAGATATTTTTTTGTAGAGACGGGGCGCGCCCCGTCTCTACAAATTACATGAGGAAAAATATAAAGATATAAAGGAATCTTGTTTCGCAATTGATAGTTAATGTAAGACGTTTTTTTTGATGGATGTCGACGATGCAAAAAAAATAGTAAATTTGCCGCGTTATTGGAAATAGTAGAATAATAATATAATTTTAAGATATGATAACGAATAGGAAAGGGCTGGCAAGATTTGCGAAGGTGTGTCTTGCCCTGTTGTCAGTCTGCGTGTGCCTGTGGCCGTCGGTTACGGCGAAAGCACAGCAGTTCACCGAGCCCGAAATGGTTTTTGTCGCGGGAGGTGCGTTCACGATGGGCTGCACTTCCGAGCAGGGCAGCGACTGCTACGATAATGAGAAACCGAGCCACGAGGTTCGGCTCTCTGGATTTGCCATTGGAAGGTATGAGGTGACTCAAGCCTTATGGCAGAATGTAATGGGGTACAACCCGTCCCAATTCCAAGGCGACAACCTCCCCGTGGAGAATGTTTCGTGGGATGAGGTGCAGATTTTTTTGCAAAGGCTGAATACCCTCACAGGCAAGCACTACCGCCTGCCAACCGAGGCCGAGTGGGAGTATGCAGCGCGCGGCGGTCAGTTGAGTCTCCAGACGCCGTATGCTGGTGGAAGTGGCATCGCTGACGTGTCATGGTATGCCGACAATAGCGGCGACGTGACGCATGCAGTGGGTACAAGACAGCCCAATGAGTTGGGAATCTACGACATGAGCGGAAATGTTTGGGAATGGTGCAGTGATTCCTACGGCCAGTATAGCAACAAGAGACAGACGAATCCAAAAGGTGCCGCCAGTGGCGATTATCGCATAGTCAAAGGCGGAGGCTATACCTCAAGCGGCACACAGTGCAGGGTCTCCTCGCGCAAGAGTTTTTATCAGGGAGGCAAAGACAACATGACGGGATTCCGTCTCGCCATGGATGACGATCGCAAAGCGCATTCCACGAAAACGAAGCAAATGACGGAACAGGAGCGCATAGCGGCTGAGCAAGCCTCCAAGAAAGCTGCCGCCGATGATCTCAAGAAAGAGGGAGAGATTCTCGAAGCCGCGGCAAAGGCCGCCGCAAGGGAAGAGAGAATGGCCCGCTGGAATGAACGATTCGGCGATTTGCCGTTTTCCACTTTCTTCACTTTGAACGCCGCCTACACCTCCATGCCCCAGTGGTCCTACGGATTCAAGGTCGGTACGGTGCAGGTGTTCGGCTGGTATTTCAGCGCCATGACCAACTTTAACTATAAGGGGGCCTTTACCGCCTTCTCCTCTGACGGTCCCTATACGTTGACCGGTGTTTCTAAAACCACCTATCTGGGCGCTCAGGCGGGATTTGTTTTCCGCCCCTGCATCCCCGTTTCCCTCCATCTCGGTGCCGGATTCGGCTACCGGACACTAAACTTCGAAACCGAACAGGGTTGGTATAATCTCCCCAAAAGAACCTATTACGGCCCAACTGCCTCCCTTGGTGTGATGTTCCATCTCTGGGGTTTTGTCCTTTCTGCAGAGGCTACAGGAATGCTCTACAATTGTAATCCGGACAATTCCGCCAAATTCGCCGGCGGAGTCCGCATAGGAGCCGGTTTCTGTTTGCCCGATAGAAAAAAAGACGTTAATTATTAGTAGGAAGAAAGGAGTATATTATGAATAATGGAATTTGTAAATATTTGATAATAACCCTGTTGTCTATTGCAACTTTCTGTTTGACCTCTTGCACGAAAGATCCGGAATACGAACAGGGAGAATATCTTTACCTGAATCAAGACCTCACTAAGGTGGATCTTGTAAACGGTCTTGTCATACGCTGGAATGATACGATGGGAATCAGTGAGGAACAAAAGGTTGTGGTGCGCCAAATCGTCGCCAACTTGGTCAAAGTGGAGGGTGGCGAATTTATGATGGGTGCTCAGCACACCGACGCGGAAGGAATACAATATGACCCCGAAGCCTTGGATGGCGAATCTCCTGTGCATCAAGTGAGCCTGAGCGACTACTATATCGGCAAATATGAGGTCACCCAACAGGAATGGCGTGCCGTGATGGGCAATGATTTGGACTGGACTTCATACTATGGCAGCGGCGACCGAATGCCGGCCTACCGGTTGACCTGGACCGACGCCAACAATTTTGTGACGCGGTTGAGTCTGATGACGCATCTCGATTTCCAGGTGCCGACCGAGGCGCAGTGGGAGTTTGCGGCGCGTGGCGGGAACAGCTCCCAGCAATACCGCTTTAGCGGGAGCGACGATGTGAATGCCGTAGCCTGGCACAAAAACAATGCCGGCGGCATGCTGCACAATGTGGGAGAGAAACAGCCCAACGAACTGGGACTCTATGATATGAGCGGCAACCTGTGGGAATGGTGCCGTGATAGTTATAACGAGTACACCACGGAGTTCTATCCCGATCCGCTTTTCTCCTGGGGCGAACCTTATGTGTTGCGCGGCGGTTCTTGGACCTATTTCCCGACCTATTGTCGCGTGACCGCCCGGGACTCATATTCTGACCAACCGAGCATTGCCAATGGTTTTCGTGTGTCCTTACAGATTCCATAACCTTCAAAAGATGCGAAAAATGAAAAAAGTAGTAAGAAATATAGCATTATTTTTGATTTTCCTGCTGTCAGGAGGCGTTTTGTCACAAGCTCAGAACCCGATAACCCTGACTTTCACAGGCAGGAACCAGAACAATGACAATGTGAAACTGGGAAGTGTGTTTGTGGAAAACATCACACAGCGGTGGCAGGAAGTGTTGTACTACCCGGACACTACCCTCTATTTCGGCACGGTAGGTCTTCCCGATCCGGTATCCGATGCGTTGGACCTCCGTCTCCACCAAAATGTGCCGAATCCTTTCGAAGGAATCACGGAATTCTCACTCCAAATTCCGGAATCGTCTGAATTGGTTTTGGAGATTTGCGATCTTGGCGGCAAGGTAACCGCCTCATATAAAGGAAAACTGGAGCAGGGCAACCACCGTTTCAGGGCTTGGCTGTCGACCCCGCAGACCTATCTCCTGAGTGCCAAAACGGACGACGGGGTAGCGCGTGTCAAGATGGTGAATGCGGGCCATGGCGGGCAAAACGTCATCGAATATCTGGGTATGGGCTCCGCACTTGTGGTGGAACAGGAAAATAGCCCCAAAGGGGGGACGCTGCTTCCGCTCGCCCCGGGAGATTGGATGAAATACCAAGGCTACGCCCAAATCGCCGATACCTATTTTGAGAGTCCTCAAATTACCCAACAGCAGTATAATTCGGAAGAGATTGTGTTCCTTTTCGATGTCCCATTGCCCGAGGTGACCACGTTGCCGGCCTCTATCATTACCAGTACGACGGCGTATTTGTATGGAAATTTGTCAAACGAATCCGGACACCCGACGCTGCACGTCGGTTTCGATATTGCCGACAACGAGCAAATGAACAATGCCACCCGTTACAACGTTAATTCTGCTAATGGCAATTTCCAATTTGTCGTTTCAGGTTTGCAGCCGTATACCAACTATTATTTCCGTGCATTTGCTTCCACGGAATTAGGAACGACCTACGGCGGCGTGCAGCATTTCATCACCCTGATGGAACTCCCAGTCGTGTTGACAAGTGACGTTACGGATATCACCGGAGAAATTGCCACGGGCGGCGGAACGGTGACATACGAAGGCGGCGGAATGGTGACAGCGCGCGGCGTGTGCTGGAACACTGCCCAAAACCCGACGATAGTCAACAGCCACACTACGAATGGAACCGGTCTGGGCACGTTCACGAGCACGATATCGGGCCTTTCCCCAGGCACCACCTACAACGTGCGGGCATACGCAACCAACAGCGCGGGTACGGCCTACGGCGAACAAAAAAGTTTCACTACACCTATCATCGTGCCTACGGTGACCACATCCGTCGTTACGAGCGTTACATCCAATTCGGCAATGTGCGGCGGTTTTGTCACTGCAGACGGTGGGGATAATGTGACCGCTCGCGGCGTGTGCTGGAGCACCTCCGCGAACCCGACGGTGAACGACAGCCATACCACCAACGGTACCGGTATGGGTAATTTCATAAGCAATATAACGGGGTTGACCCCGAATACCACCTATTATGTGCGCGCCTATGCCACCAACAGCGTGGGCACAGCGTATGGTGCTGAGGCTACGTTTACGACTGATGACCTTTGATTTTGACTAAATTTATTCACCAATAATTAATTAACATTATGAAACTTAGACATTTATTAATTTGCACAGTAGTGTTGTCTTTAGTGGCGTTCGGAACATCTTGTAATTTTTCTCCTGAGAAAAAAATTATCGGGAAATGGCAAGTTGTCAAAATTCAGGAAAGGGATTCTGAATATCAGACGTGGGAAACAGATGAATTTTATGAGGATGGTCAGTTGATGCTCGAATTGCAGAGTGATGGTAAGAGTATCGTTTATAGTTACGGAATTTCAGAGCCGGGGGAAAACTGGGCGTATAACAAGTCGACTAATTCGGTTTTTTACGAAGGAGATGAGTATAAAGTCGATAAAATTACCTCAAACGAGATGATTTGGGTTTTAAGAGATGATTATGGTGACGGGGATTGGGAAGAAGAACGTATTGTGTTTAAGAGAGAGAAATAATTTCGTTTACACTCCATTGGGTGTTGTGCTGTAGCTTTTCCCAGGCAAAGCGAACAGCACTCCTTTCAGTTCCATGGTGAGCAGGAGGCCGGCGAGTTTGGAGGGCGAGAATCCTGTACAGTGCTCGGATATCTCGTCGATGTTCTTTTTGCCGGTCTCCACAAAACGGTAGATCCGTTCCTCTTCTTCGGAAAGATTCGGAAACAGCTGCATCTGTACGGATTGCGGTAATGTTTCTGTGTCCCAGTTCATCATCTCCAAAATATCGCTGCCTGAGGTAACAAGGGCGGCGATGTTGCGGCGGATGAGGTCGTGGCAGCCGGTGTGCATGTCGTCGAAAATGGTGCCCGGAATAGCGAAAATGTCTCGGTTGTATGAGTTTGCGATGTGTGCTGTGATGATGCTCCCGCCCTTGATAGCGCTTTCAGCCACAAGCACAGCATCCGCCATTCCTGCAATAATGCGGTTGCGTGCGGGAAAGTTCATTCGATCGGGACCAGTGTCGAAATCGAACTCGCTGATGAGCGCGCCACCATTTCCCACAATTCGGTCGGCCAGCGATTTGTTCGTGGCGGGGTAGACCGTGTGCAGCCCGTTGCCCAATACCGCCATCGTGGGAATCCCGAGATTCAACGACTCCTCATGCGCCACCGTGTCAATCCCGTAGGCAAGTCCGCTTACGGTGGTTATATGGCTGTCTTTCAAATCATTTAGGATCTTGGTAAGACTTTTTATGCCGTAGGAGGTGGCATTACGGGTCCCCACCACGGCCAGCACGCGCGACGGATTGAAATCACACGAACCTTTGTAGTAAAAAGACACAGGGGCGTCGTTGCAGCGCTTCAGCCGTTGAGGGTATGAAGCGTCCAAATAGTGGCATAGTTGTACATGATGCCGCTCCATTAGTTGTAATTCTCTGTAAACCAAATATTTAATTTCATCTGTTAGCTCGATCTTTACATCACAACGTTTGCGGTTGTGCAGTTTTTGTTGCCATGATTCGGGGCGTTCATAGACGTTTTGTGCGGAGCCAGCAGTTGTCAGAATCCGTTTGAGGGTGGACTTTCCAAGCCCCTCCGTTTTGTTTAGCGCGATGCGATAAAAAATTTCAGTGTACATTTTTTGTCTTTGGTTTATAATATTCTTTTATTTTTGCAGTTTGTTTTTCATATTGCAAAGATAGTAATAAATAGAATATAAATCAATAGAAAAATAAAATTTTAGAAACATGAAGAAAATCAGTTATTTCGCAGCGTTTTTGTTGCT
>Ga0265299_10005046_pt1 | contig 12343 bp, 9 predicted proteins | sample AusTroGonzalo_MG_4_FD_193485 | JGI IMG/M metagenome (GOLD analysis project Ga0265299, IMG submission 193485) | Bovine rumen microbial communities from tropical cattle in Woodstock, Queensland, Australia - Gonzalo_02 | ecosystem: Host-associated > Mammals > Digestive system > Stomach > Rumen ...
CATCGCATCACGTCCTCGTTGGTAAACTCCTCTGGCAGGCGTGCAAAGGCCTCAAAGGTCTTTTGGCGGCGCTGCACGTTCACGCTGGCGTCCTTCAGTTTGTTGTCGAAGTATGCCTCGGCCATGGCGCCAAAGTAGTGTCGCTGACAGGCGTATTGGATGTTTACTATCAGCTCGGCCAACCGCCAGTCAACCTCGTCGGTCTCAAACTCACCATACCAGTAGTCGCCGTCCTGTTTCATCTGGTTCCAGTGGCGCATTACGATAAAGGGAGCCGAGAAGTTCAGCCCGTGGTAGGCACAGCGTTTTAGTAGCATCTCGTCGGCTTTCGAGTCGTTCTCTTTGGCATCCATCATGCGGCGGGCTGTCCAGTCGTAAAGCTCATCAACTATCTTGTTGAGTGGCAGCATACCCTTGGTCTTATCGAGCAGGACGGCCCATTCCGATAGACGGTTGTCGCTCTCGTAGTCGACCGTGCTTTCGCGTGTCATCATCTCGAAGTTGGTGGCAGGCAGGGGGATAGCCGTGAGGCGTGTGGCCAAACCGCTTCCGAAGTTCCGCTCGTTTACCTTCTTTTTCAACGCGATAGGTGTGCCTGTGTACACGTAGTTCCAATACACGTTAAAGTCCTGTAGTATGGAGTCGTTGTTCGAGTACGCCTGTCCGTCCTCTTCGTTGTGGAAGGCTTTCAGCTCCAAGCTCATCTTGTCAATCCACGAGCCACCTTTCTGCACAGTAACGGTATTATCCAACTCTGTGTCGAAGGTGAGCATGTGCAGGTGCATCTCCTCGCCATCTACTACCTCAACTGCGTTCACCATGTCCTGTATAAACTGGGCGTTACTGGTTCGTGCAGGGTGCACGCGCACTACCACCTTGGGTTTCTTGGGCTTCTCCTTGTTGGCGCCCTTGGTGCGCATCTGCTCGCGATAGGCGTTAATGGCATCGCGGCCCACCTTGTCGGCTGCCACGATGGGCGCAGCCAACAACTTAAACAATCGTGTGGCAAAGCTCTTACCGCTGGCAGGGTCGCCAATAATCAGTGCCGAGCTGTTCAGTCGACGGAGTTCCTCAGGGCGATGGTAGAAGCGGTAGGTGCAGCGTGTCATCAGCGTCATCTCGAAAGCCCCGGCCACTATCAGTGCCGCAGGATACTGGTTGCGCTTGAGTCCTTTGCAGATATCCTTTAGGATGGGGAAATCCTCAAACATTCCCTCAATCTGCTCACCCCACTCCCACAGCTGCCGGTCCATATTCCCCTCCTTAGAGAGTAAGGAGGGGCAAGGGGTGGTTTGATTACCGCCGACCGTATCCAGCACTCCCTGCAGCGCTTTTGAAATGCCCTTGGGCGGCTCCTTGCAGGCACTCTCAATAATGCTCTGCAACTCCTGTTCGTCCAGTCCCAGTCGCGGCATCATCTCCATGAGACGCGCTTTGTTGTTATCGCAAATAGCCCTCAAGCTAACCGCCAACTGGTACAGCTTTACGTTCCGCTCGCCCTCCTGCGGCTCGCCACCATTCTGCCGCCACCACTCGTCGATAATCTTGGCGTAAGGTATGCCCTTGAAGTTTCTCCCCTCCTCTCGAGAGATCGCTCGACCCGAAGGGGCGCTTGCTACCGAAGGGACGCAAGATAGGTTAGGGGTGGAGTGATTAGGCGCGGGTTCTACTTTTTTAGCTTCCATAATCTCAAAAATCGCATCGTCCAGATAAATCAGGTCATCAGGCGCGGCGCTGGTAGTAAAGAACACGCGTGTAATATCCTTAGCCCCTTCGTCGTGGGGCACTTCCAGCAATCGGCTGGCCCACTCTAGATTTTCTTCCTGAGTTAACTCCTGCCGGCGGTCGAACACCAGATGGTAACCTGCTCCACGCGCGCTCACTTCCAGCATTCTCAGGCCCAGTTCGTCTTTCTTAGCCAGTATGCGCTCGCGCAAGGGTTGCATCTGCTCTGATGGCACATGGTCTATGTCCATGCCTACTGTGGTGCTCATGCGGGTGGCACCTTTCAGGGCGCCGTCGTCGCCAGGCAAGCAGCTGTAGTTCATTTGCACCAGCCACCGCTTGCGATCCTCTTTGCCGTTGCGCACGGCCTTTAGGTTTAACTTCTGGCGGGCTGAGCTACGCAGCGCCATGTACTCCTCTCGGTTAAGAACAGGGCGCATCATCTTGGCCCTGTTCTTGTTGCAATAAATGGTAAAAACGCTCATTTGTTATTATTCAAAAAATCTCTTAGCCTCCCATTTGCGGCGACGTTCCAGTCCGCTTAGTTTCTTGCCGCCGGCATACACCCAGCGCATAAACTCTTTACGTATGGCACTACGCGAACCACCATTGCGTATGGTTTTTAGCAGCGTTGAACGCGACAGCCTGCCTGTGCCCAGATTGTAGGCAAACGACAGCAACGCATCAAACTGTCCCTGCGTGCGCGCCACCTTTAGCCGTCGTATCTCGGCCCCCAGTCGCTCTACATCGTCTCTCAGCAGCTCGTCGGCCCAATAGCGCGATATCTTGTCGCCTGGCGAAATATCGGCCCCAGTGTGACCGTAACCAATGGTTAGCACCCCAGCTGCATCGCGATAAGCCTCCAGTCGCAGCCCTTCAAACTCCTTTATCTTCTCAATTACAATAATACTTGCTTCCATAATTTCTCAATTTCTCATTCTTTTATTCTCTAGCAGAACTCCATCAAGTCCAACTCACGGTCTATGAGCGCACCTTTTGCCTCTTTGGTCTCACGGTCTATCACGGCCATTATACGTGCTGTGCCCAAATCCTTAGGGATGGTCTCGTAGAGTTTTATGCGCTCTTTGCTCTCCTTTATCCATCCGTGTTCCAGTTTGCGGATGATGCGGTCGCGGTTGCGGATAATGGGGCGGCGCTTGTAGGCCCTGAAACTAAGGCGGCCTGTCCATTCGTCGCGGCGCAGAGCACCTTCTACGCGTTTTCCTTCAACCAGGCGCTCCAGCGCCTCCATGTCAATCTCAATGTACTTTCTCATTCTGTTCTTCGTTGCTCTAATCATTAAAACATAAATGTTGGCAGTTTCGACGTTGCCAGCTGGTTTGCCAGTGTCCAGCGGGGGCACCTGAATTTTCGGTCTACCTTTATCTGCATGGTTAGGCAGATGCGTGTGCCCTCTTCGTCGATTTCTTTATGTTGGCACGAGGCGCAACACTGTTTGATTTTCCATTCCTTTTTCATTTTTGCATGTCATAATCTTAATTTTTTTAATTGTTCTGTCTTGTTGACGAGTGCAAAGTTAGGCACAAAAAATGGGCAACAGAAATAATCTGCTGCCCTATGGGAGTTGTTGGGAGTTTAGATGGGAGCTTGGCTTTTTGGCGCTTGGTTGTGGGAGTTTTGGGGAGTTTTGGGGAACTGTTATGGGAGCTTTTTAAGCATGGCCTTGCCTGCGCGTACATATTTAAGATAGTATTCGCCGTGTACGGGCGCCTTTGCGTCGGTCCATTCCTTAAACGGCTTCGAGAAGCAGAACGACGACATACGACTCAGCTCGCCCTTGGTAGGTTTGCGCTCCAGATGGGGCAGCACGTAGTTTACCAGATGGCAGAAGGTGTCGAAGTCGTCTTTAAGTATAAAGCCGCAATCCATCAGCACGCGGCATGGTCCCAGCCAATGGCGGGCTCCCTCTACGTACGGCTCAACCCATTTAATGGCCTCTTCAACCTCTTCCTGCGTAGGCACGCGTGTAGCTTTTGGCTTGGGCGCCAGCTGCTCCTGGTCGTACTGCTCTATGCGACGGAAAATGTTGCTGCGACTATCGCGTGGCTGACTCATATTGTACACCACCTTTCCGCCAAAATACAAGTCCATATCCTCCGTTAGCAAAATGGGCTTATAGTTGTCGTTGGCCGGCACCAGCCAGTGGCGCCCCTTATCGTCCTGGTAGTAGGTCTTTAGCAGACTCTCGCCATCAACGGTAGCCAGCACAATGTCGTAGTTGTGCACCTGGTCTATCTTCTTCATCATCAGCAAGTCGCCATCGTGAATGTTCACGCCAATCATCGAGTCGCCCTTGGCCCTGATGGTATAATTCTCCAGTCCGTCGTAACAGTCGCCAGGCACCCTAATCATCTCGGCAGGAATATCGCCCACCTCGTTAGGCAGCCCACAACTGATGGCCACATCGTAGAAAGGCACAAGTGAATAGCCCACCTCGCCACAATAATAATTAAGTTCTTGGTTATAGTTTATCATCTTTTTACCTTCGTTCTATAGTTTTTTACGTCAAACGGATGCAAAGGTAATAAAAATCCTCCACACTCAAATAACGATGTGGAGGAAATTTTTAGCGTTAATATTTCTTAGCAGACCGCCCCTGACGAACGCGCTTTTTTTGTGTACATATCTGTCAATCATCTATTTCTTCTGGCAGTTCTTGTATTCTGTCTGTTCAATTGATTACAATTTGTAACCGGTTCATTTTCGTCAGCAGCACGAAGATTTGCTTATATAACTGTTTCGTGTATGCTACTGTTTTTTCAGCATACTATTTACGCATACTTTGCCTTTTGTAGTCTGGTTATGTAAAAAAATCATAAAAAAGTTGTTTTTTTAGAAGAAAAAAAGCTGTTGTTCCTAAAATTAGCGTATCTTTGCTTTGCCATATTTGCAGGTTTTATCCTGTGTAGTGGCATACATAATGGAAAAGCGTCATTGATGCTCTGTTTTTGGTTGTGTTGAACCTGAGAATCTCAACTTATCTGTCAAAAACATTGCGGAAGTGTGCTACGGGTATGCATTGATTGTGTCCCGGAGTGTGCGAGAGGATTATGTTCCCCTACGCACACTTTTGGGGATTACTATACATACCGCGTGAGTACTACTCTGCTCGTTTACAGATAAGGTTTCTCAGGACCTAACACGACAAACGGGTGAAGATGTGTACTCACGTTTTTGTGTTATGTATGAACAGATGCTATATTTAAAAATCTTGTTAGGGTACAGCAAGATATGAATGAAGATGAAGGCATTCGTTTTTTTTATCTGCTCCCTAATGTTACCCACTTTCTGCTTTGCACAGGTAGAGCAGAAGTCAGTTCTTCAATCAGATGTTTCGCACAGATACAAACAGGCCGTTCGAGAGGGGTTCTATAAGGAACTCAATAATGCTTCGGGGCTCGAAGAAGGGTATCATGGTTTTGTTGATTTTGGTTATACTCTGGGAGTAGGAGACTATGAATTTGGTAGGTTCGAAATTAATACTACTCACGGCTATCAGTTTAATAGTCATTTATTTGTTGGTGGCGGGCTTGGATTTCATCTTATGTCAGAGTACGACACTCCAGATATGAATATCGCATTAGATCATAGAAAGAAGCAACTTGATATTCCAGTTTATGGAGATGTTAGATGGACTATAATTAATCAAAAGGTAACTCCATTTATTGATGGAAAAATTGGTTACTATGTTACTAATCGAGGAGGTTTGTATGGTAATTTGGCAGTTGGTTGCCGAGTTTCTTTGTACAATGGTCATGGCATAAATTTCAGTATTGGTTATTCGCATGAAAAACTGGAGTTTGAAACGTTCGACCACTTTAAATCTCAATATTCCATGGACTACAGACGCTCAAAGAGGAAGTTGGCTACTGAGGGTATTAGTTTCAAGATTGGCTATGATTTTTAATAACTAAATAATTTTATTCAAATGAAAAAACAGATTTTATTTATTGCATTTATGCTCACTGCAGTGTGTGCTAATGCTCAGCTCATGAGAGCAGAAGAACTAGAAAAGTATGCAGAAAACCTTTATGGAAATAAATGGGTTGATGTAGCAGCTAACCTCAAGAATGAATCGACACTCACTCTTGACAAGAATAACTCATTGACTTATATTCAGGTTGTAGAAGCTCCAGGAAGAACTGCTGCTCAGCTTTATACTACGTTGAACTATTGGTTTACAGCAACGTTTAACGATGCTAATTCAACAATCAAACTCAATGATAAAGAAGGAGGCTGCATCATTGCCCAAGGTTCTGTAGAAGGAATTGCTACGCATTCTGGTGGTTCTAATAAGTATAATGTCTCTATTCGACCTATTATTAGAGTTGATATTAAAGACGGTAAATGTCGTGTAACATATTCTATTCAGGCTTATAACGTTATCAAAACTGTAGGTGGTGGTATCTTAGGTCAAATCAATAAGGGATTGAATGGTTATAATGCAGAAAAGGATGTAAATATGACATGGCCTCTTGACCAGACTTATCCATTCGCAGTTAAGGACGCTTTTGGAGCAAAGAAAACAGCTTCTAAGGCATGTGTAATGGCTTATGCTTATTCACAAGTAATGATGGATAAGATTGAGACTGCTATTAAGGAAGGTATGGTCGGAGAAGATAGCGACTGGTAATATGAAATTTAAGACAAGATTTATATTCTTCCTGTTATTTTGGATTCCTTGTATCTCATATAGTCAAGAGTTTCAAGATCTTGAAAAATATGAGATACAAGGTGCCAAACTGGGTAAGAAAATTGCTCGCCAAGTTATACAGTCTAATTATGAAAGAACTGTTACCACAAACAAGGTTGAGTCTTGGCATGGTTATGGATATGGTGATAATAAAGGAAATCATAGACTGACATCATTTGTTGGCGCTATGGATGGAGCAGTCGTGGGTAGCCTTGCTTACAATTATACCTACCAGAATTATTATCATGGTAAAAGATCCTTTAACTATCGCAAGCCCAACCAATACAGTTCCGACATATCAGCATTAAATATAGCTAATATTACCTATGCTGATGATGACGAGGATGGTATATTAGGAAAAGATGAATCTGCCCAGATATATTTCGATCTTATTAATACAGGGGATGAACCATTATACGGCATTACTCCTGTTCTAATGCCTAACAAAACTAAGCATATTCAAATTTCGACTCCCTGTGTTATTGATACACTTCAAGGTAAACACGCTTTGAGATATGTCATAGAAATGCAGGGTGATGGTAAAACTAATCCAGGAAAACTTCAACTAGTGCTTAGAATAAAGTATGGACAAGCAAAATATGCCGATGTTGCGGTCATTGGATTAGGAACCAAGAAAAGAAAGGAATAAGATTTGCGTTAATGTTAATAGAGAGTCAATCAGTATCCTAATTGACTCTCTATTATTATTTTGTATTGATATACATCTTTACAGAGTATGGAGTATACAAAAGAACCGCCCCTTTTGTGTACTTTTCGTCTAAGTTTTACATTTTTCGTTTAAATCTCATCATTCAACAAATCCCTGTATTTATGGGCTTTTGCAAATAATTCTCGTTTAGATTTTACATTTTTCGTTTAAATCTCACTTAACCAAGACCCATTTCTTTTTCTCATTCACCATTATCACATTGTGAATTCTAAGATAAGAAAGCAGATTGGTAATCTTGTTCTTCTTCTGCTCAGCCGATAATACGTCCGATAGTTTGTTCATCAGCAGTTCGTCGATCTCCCTCCTGCTGGCAGCACCAAACTTCTCGATATACTGAACTATCAATCTGCGGAAGTACTCGTCGTCGAAACTCTTGTTTTTGACATACGTCGATTTCAGTCCAACGTTGCCAGTATTCTTGGTGAGAGCCTTCGAGAGGAACAGATTGTTCTTACGTCCCTCAATGTATTTCTTCTTTCTCAGATACTTGATTTCATCATCGTTCAGCCTTTTCTGCTTCTGAACCTTGTCCAGCAGAATCAGATCCGACATTGATAAATCTGGCACACTGACCAGTATTCTTGCAAACTGCTCATCTATAACCTTACCTTCGATATCCACTGCCACCATTCTTCTATCAATAAAAAACAAAATCCCAATCACATTGTGTAATTGAGATATATATGTGAGACTGGTACCAGTCTCTGAGTGTACACAAAAGACAACGCTATGACGCTATTGCGCTATTACGCTATTGCACTGCTTCATTTGGTGTGGTGCATGTGATGGGTGTTGCGAAATATCTTATTATATATTTTATATATATTATAATATATATAAAATTAAATATACTATATAGATATGCTTGCAATAGTGGACTGAGCAAATGAAATAGCGAAGTAGCGTAATAGCGTAATAGCGACGGCTGCGTGATTTGATGGCGTGATTTTAACATTTCGGGATTAATTGGAAAAATGTTTGGATATGTGCCGAAAATTTTGTACCTTTGCAATGTCAAAATGAAAGAGCGGTGACAGCAGCGTTAAGGCTAAAAATTGCGAGATTTAAATCTAGAAATTGCGCGCATTAATCTTAGCAATTGCGACCTTTAATCGTAACGCTGAACGGCTCGGCATGGCGATAGTGAATGAATGAGAAAAAACTTTAACACAAAGGATTAGGACAAGAATTAAATTAGTATGGCTATTAAAGTAATTGCACAGGGACGTGAAGTTAAGTTGGGTAAGAATCCAGGCAAGAAGTTCGTAATGCGCCCCGATTTGTATTCGCCCATTCAGGAGAAGAAGGTGTTTGCCGAGGCTGCTACCCACAGTGGTATATCGGCAGGTGTTATCAAGGCGGCTTGGGATGCCGCAGGCGAGGTGATTCGCACGTGGGCCACCGAGGGTCACTCTATCCCCCTGCCAGGATTGGGAACCATGCGCTTTGGCGTGCGCAGTAAGGCGGTAGAGAAGCTGGAGGACGTGAAGACGGGACTGATTAGTGTGCGACGCATTATCTTTACCCCTAACGTGGACGTGAAGGACGAGCTGAAGAATACCTCGATTCAGATTACCTGTCTGGACGAAGATGGCACCGTGCTGAAGCGCGTAACCAGTGGCGACAATGGCGACATTGAGGACAATGAGAACGCAGGCGGCTCAGGTCAGAACCCAGGCAGCGACCCTATCGACGAGAGTAACGGTGATTAAATAAGGAAAAGAACGTGTAACGAATGAAGAAACGTGGATTGATTGAGATTGCGGTGAAGATGGTAGTAGCCGCACTCACTGCCTTTCTAACGGCAGTAACAACTACCTCTTGTATGGGAAAAGGGTTGCTGTTTTAGGTGAAATCGTTTCAATCTGTAAGCAAAACATATAGAATTGCTTACAGATTGTTATTTTTGGTAAAAATGTAGATGAAAATGTCAGGGTTTTGGTTTGTTTGATTGCAAAATGATATACCTTTGCACGCAATATCTGACAAAAAGTAAGATTAATGAAGGATAATATGACAAAAAGAAAGCAAACTCAAACCCAAAAAGGACTCTATCAGAGCGACTATGAGCACGATGCTTGCGGCGTGGGAATGGTAGTGAACATCCACGGCGGAAAGAGTCATGACCTGGTAGACAATGCACTGAAGGTGCTGGAAAACATGGAACATCGCGGCGCTGAAACACGCGACAAGACTGGCGATGGTGCTGGTATTATGGTACAGATTCCACATGAGTTTATTCTGTTGCAGGGTATTCCTGTGCCCGAAAAAGGTAAGTATGGCACTGGTTTGGTATTCCTGCCGAAGGACGCACAGGCGCAGCAGGAGATTCTGAGCGTGATGATTGAGGAGATTGAACGCGAGGGTCTTACACTGATGCACCTGAGGGCTGTGCCTACTAATCCTGAGGTGCTTGGTGCGGCTGCCCGCGACGTGGAGCCCGACATTAAGCAGATTTTTGTAACGGGCATTGCCGACGAGAACGTGCCTGTTTTTGAGCGTATATTATATAAGGTACGTAAGCGCATTGAAAACCGTATCGATAACGAGGACTTCTACATTTGCTCGCTGTCGAACAAGAATATCATTTACAAGGGAATGCTTACCAGCGGACAGCTGCGACGCTATTTCCCCGACCTGTCGAACGATTACTTTACTAGTGGACTGGCGCTGGTACACTCGCGCTTCTCTACTAACACCTTCCCAAAGTGGAAGCTGGCCCAGCCTTTCCGTCTGTTGGCCCACAACGGAGAAATAAATACCATTCGTGGTAACCGCGGTTGGATGAAGGCACGCGAGAGCGTGCTTAACAGCGAGGCCTTAGGCGATATTAAAGACCTGCGCCCCATTGTGCAGGAGGGCATGAGCGACTCGGCCAGTCTGGATAACGTATTTGAGTTCCTGATGCTGAGCGGATTAAGTCTGCCGCAGGCCATGGCTATCCTGGTGCCTGAGAGCTTTAACGACAAGAACCCCATTAGCGAAGACCTGAAGGCTTTTTACGAGTACCACTCTATATTGATGGAGCCATGGGACGGCCCTGCAGCGCTGCTGTTTAGCGATGGTCGCTATGCAGGCGGAATGCTTGACCGTAACGGACTGCGCCCCAGCCGCTACACCATTACCAAAGGTGGCATGATGGTAGTGGCCAGCGAGGTTGGCGTGATGGACTTTGAGCCAGGCGATGTAGTAAGCAAAGGCCGCCTGCAGCCAGGAAAAATCCTGCTGATTGATACCCAGGAGGGTAAGATTTACTACGATGGCGAGATTAAGGAGCAGCTGGCCAAGGCACATCCTTACCGCGAGTGGCTGAACGAGAACCGCGTGCAGCTGGAGAAGCTGAAGAGCGGTCGTAAGGTTGACAACTCGGTTAGCGACTTTGAGCAGAAGCTGGTTACCTTCGGCTACGGTCAGGAGGATATTGACAAGACCATTGTTCCTATGGCCACAGCCGGACAGGAGCCTGTAGCTGCCATGGGTAACGACACGCCACTGGCGGTTATCTCCGACCGTCCGCAGGTGCTGTTCAACTACTTCCGACAGCAGTTTGCACAGGTTACCAACCCTGCCATTGACCCTATTCGCGAGGAGCTGGTAATGAGCCTTACCGAGTACATAGGCGCTGTAGGCACCAACATCTTAACACCCGACGCATCGAACTGTAAAATGGTGCGCCTGCCACAACCAGTTTTAACCAACACACAACTTGATATACTTTGTAACATCCGCTATAAGGGATTTAAAACCCAGAAGCTGGCTATGACGTTTGAGATAGCACAGGGCGAGGAGGGGCTGCGTAAGGCCTTGGACGACCTGTGTCATCAGGCCGAGGCCAGTGTCGACGAGGGTGTTAACTACATTATCCTATCCGATCGCGACATTGACGAGAAGCATGCTGCCATACCATCGCTGTTGGCCGTGAGTGCTGTTCACCACTATTTGATTAGCGTGGGCAAGCGCGTACAAACAGCGCTGATTGTTGAGAGCGGCGAGATTCGCGAAACCATGCATGCAGCCCTGCTGTTAGGCTATGGTGCCAGCGCACTGTGCCCATACATGACATTCGCTATCCTCGACCATCTGGTAAAGCACCACAAGATTCAGGAAGAGTACGCTACAGCCGAGAAGAACTACATTAAGGCTGTGGATAAGGGCCTGAAGAAGATTATGAGTAAGATGGGTATAAGTACCATTCGCTCGTATCGTGGTGCTAAGATTTTTGAGAGCATAGGTTTGAGCGAGGAGCTGCTGCGTCGCTACTTTGGCACCGAGGTGAGCACCATTGGTGGTGTGGGCCTGAAGGAGATTGCCCGCGATGCTATTCGTTTGCACGAGCAGGCCAAGGAGCAGACCATGCTCCAGAACCAAGGTCTTTTTGCCTGGCGTAAGGATGGTATTAAGCACGCTTGGAACCCTGAGACCATTGCCCAGCTGCAGCTGGCTACACGACAGGGTAACTACGAGAAGTTCAAGCAGTGGGCTGCCATTGTTGACGAGAAGGAGAGCCCCATATTCCTGCGCGACTTCTTTAAGTTCAAGAAGGCTGCCAAGCCAACCCCAATAGAGGAGGTTGAGCCTGTTGAGAGCATTGTAAAGCACTTTGTAACAGGTGCCATGAGCTTTGGCGCGCTGAGCATTGAGGCCCACGAGGCACTGGCACTGGCCATGAACAAACTGGGTGCACGCAGTAATACTGGTGAGGGTGGTGAAGACAACGCCCGCTACCACTCGGATGTTGATGGCGTAAGCCTGAGCTCAAAGACCAAGCAGATTGCCAGTGGACGTTTTGGTGTTACAGCCGAATACCTGGTAAATGCCGAGGAGATACAGATTAAGGTGGCACAGGGTGCTAAGCCTGGTGAGGGCGGACAGCTGCCTGGCTTTAAGGTTAACGAGATTATTGCCAAGACACGTAATGCTATCCCTGGCATCTCGCTCATCTCGCCTCCACCTCATCACGACATCTACAGTATCGAGGACCTGGCTCAGCTCATCTTCGACCTGAAGAATATTAACCCAACAGCTGCCGTTAGCGTGAAGCTCGTAGCCGAGAGTGGCGTAGGTACCATTGCAGCCGGTGTAGCTAAGGCTAAGGCCGACCTGATTGTCATCAGTGGTGCCGAGGGTGGTACTGGTGCCAGCCCTGCCAGTTCAATGCGATTCGCTGGTATCAG
>Ga0265299_10005047_pt1 | contig 12341 bp, 14 predicted proteins | sample AusTroGonzalo_MG_4_FD_193485 | JGI IMG/M metagenome (GOLD analysis project Ga0265299, IMG submission 193485) | Bovine rumen microbial communities from tropical cattle in Woodstock, Queensland, Australia - Gonzalo_02 | ecosystem: Host-associated > Mammals > Digestive system > Stomach > Rumen ...
GGCGGAATTGGTAGACGCGTCGGTCTCAAAAACCGATGAGGTAACACTCGTGCCGGTTCGATCCCGGCCCTGGGTACTGACATAAAAAGCTAACCCCTTGTAAATCAACGATTTGCAAGGGGTTTTTTATTGCTGGGTAGCAAAAGGGTAGCAAATTTCGACAAAACTAAGGACTTGAATTTGAAAAGAAATGGAATAAAAAAGGTGCAAATGCAAAAATGCACTTGCACCAAAAATTCCAAATCTCTAACGCTTTTGGCGTAAAAGAGACTGCAAAAATACAACTTTTATCGATTGCTTTGAAAAATTTCTTGAACATAAAAACGACCGACCCGGGGAGGGACGGTCGCTTGCAACTAAAATTGTAAAACAAAAAGATGTGATGAAATTATTCAAGCGTGTAATATCCGAGATACTCGGAGTTGGTGATGAGCTTGTTGTCGGCAGAGCGCATGGCGAACCAGGCATGAATGTGGTCACTCTCCCAATCGTCAGGCAAACTGACATGTGATGTGCCAACGGAACGGATGAAGCCGTTGAGGTCGAAAAAGACCTCCTGCTTTTCCACGTTGTAACATAACACAACGGCTACATCATCGTCTTTGGCGTTGCCGTGACCGTTTTGGTCGCCCCAAAGAATATCTAAGTTAGTGACGGTGACGTACATAATTTGAACCGATGGCGGTGTGAGAATGCCATGAGAGAGGACAATCTTGCTGAAATCGATGGTGTAGTCTGGTGCATCGCCGATGGCTTTGTTGACCATCTGACGGACTGCGTAGTTGAAAGGTGACTGCTTTTTGGCAACATCCTTCAAACCCAGGTTGATGAACTGAAGCGCCTGCTTCATGAATTTCTGAGCGATGTCCATTTTATGACGCTGCTCGAGCTGTTTTTCTGTCTTCGGGTTCTTGACGTGCTGAGCGAGGCCACGCATGTAGGCTTCGCCTTTCCAGCTGCTGCCCACCACGGTGCCAACCTTGCCGTTGAAACCTCCCAAAATACCTTGTTTTATTGTTCCCATAATCTTCGTATTGTTTAATTGTTAATCTTCAAAATTTTCATAATCGTTGATGAACGGTGCGTAGAAATCCTTGCACCTTTCCGAGACTTGTCCCAAAGCTCTATCGTAAACGAACGCCCATCCGAGATAGTGACAGTGTCCATCAATTGGAAAGCTTTCTATTTGAAGGTGACTTTCACCAGTTATAAAAGGCTTGTCGTAAACATAGCTGAACCAATTGTTGGTGCCGTATTCATTCAGGATGAAGATAAATCCCGGAAATTCAACATGTTCGTTGGTGTATTGGATTGCTCCAATGTACCAATGGCCGTCGTAACCTGGGTCGTCGACATAAAACATGTCGAAGCACTTCAGGAAGCCCTTGGAAAGAACGAGTTTCTTGTAATTGACGACAGGCTCGCCATCGACTTTCTCGATGGCAGCATGATAGTTGATCTGAGCTGCCTTGTTGAATGTTGACATCTTATGATCGTAATCACCAAATGTGAGTCGGAGAGTCGGTGCTATCGGACGAAGCGCCTCGATGACAGCACGGAGGGCTTTACGGCAGAAGATGACACTTTCGGACTGGGTGGCTGTGTAGTGTGTAGGCAAGCCGCGCATGTAGGCGGTGCCCTTCCAAGAACCGCCCACAACAGTGCCAACCTTACCACTGAAGCCTCCCAATATTCCTTGATTTATTTTTCCCATAATCTTTATATTGTTTTGATGTTTTTGAGTTAACGACCGTAAGCCTCGACTTCAGCGATGGGGTCTGAGACCTTGCCGGAGGCAGGGTCGTAAGCGCAGGCGAAGCCTAGGTATTCCTTGGATTCGAGTAACGGCATACCCTGAAACTCAAGTGTGTCGCCCACATGGAAATGCTGACGAATGATACCTGTCTGCCAAACACCCCCAGTGACATCGTAAATGGCAAATATCAGACCATCATACTCTGGGTATTGATTGCCGTCGAAGATTGTTGATATATAGTAATTACCATCTTCGCTTGGGTCATTTATGACCAGATAGGTGAATGGCTTGAGACTTCCTTGTGACAGGATCAGTTTTTCGTAATTGAAATGAGGTTCACCACCAGATTCATAGATAGCCGATTTGTAGTTAACCGACACGGCTTTGTTGTAGCCTGACATTTTATGAGCGTATTCTTTGAAGGTGACGCTCAGCAGAGAGGCGATAGGCTTTAAAGCAAGCGCGAGGATTTTTAGGGCCTCGCGCTGGTACAACTGCCCCGCTGTGCGGGGGTCTTTAACGTGCTGTGCCCGACCCCTCATGTAGGCCTGGCCTTTCCAGCTGGAGCCGATGACGGTGCCGACCTTGCCGTTAAATCCCCCGAGGATGCCTTGTTTGATAGTTCCCATAGTACAGCGGTTTTAGATGTTACTCACTGAGAGTCTTTTCACCGAGGTAGATGGAGTCAGCCACCTCTTTGCCGTCTTCAGACACCATGCCGAGATAGACTTCTACCTTGTCGCCAACCCAATCGTTAGGAACGACGAGATCCTGAGTGTGAGTTGCACGAGTTGCACCTGCAGTGTCGTAGATAGTCTCACCCTTCGTCTTGTTGTAGATGAAAGGCATGGCCTTATCTGTAGCGAGAGCGTTGCCCACACCGCTGTTGTCAGTCCAGCTGACGGTGATTTTCTGGGTGGCAGAAGCCCAGCTTGCCGAGGCACCAGTCACCTGAGTGAGACCACCTTTGGAGACAACGATTTTGGTGAAGTCGAGAGCGTAGCTCGGATAGCTGCCTGTGACGGCGTTTTTGATGGTGTGAGACATGGCAGCGTTGAACTCGGTCTGCTTTGCAGCCTGGCTCTTGTAGCCGATACGGATGTAAGGGACTACTGGCTGGAGGAAGCTCAAAACGAGAGCGAACTTGGTGCGCTGGTTGACCTGACCTGCAGTGCGAGGATTTTTGACATGCTGGGCTTGGCCACGCATATAGCTGATGCCTTTCCAGCTAGAACCGATGACGGTTCCCACTTTTCCGGAGAATCCACCGAGGATTCCTTGTTTGATTGTACCCATAATCTTTAAATTGTTTTTTAGGTTAAAAAATTGTTTATTTAGGTAACCTTGGTCTTGACTTGGTACGGACTTGGTATGGTCTGAAACCGTTCTCAAAACGAGGTTCGCTGCAAGTATAAATAAAAAAACAACGTGGAAGATCATCTAGGAATATGGTGCTTCCGATTTCTTATGGTTTCTCTCGATTTCCAGTTGGAAGTTTGAGAGAATTTTTTCGGATTAGAAAAAATTGTTATTTTTGTAGTCGATTACCAACACAAACATTATCATGAAAAGATTAGTCACAAGTTTGCTCGCTCTATTGGGATTGGCAACAGCCTGCGAGCGACTGGAGTATGAAAATGCCGATGCCACCACTTTCGCTACACGAATTGCAAGTCCCGATGTCGTAGTGCTCGATGTGAGGACTGCCGCTGAGTATGTAGAGGGACACATACAAGGTGCCATCAATATCGATGTCAAGGAAGATAGCTTTATTGAAACGGCGAAGTCAACACTAAAAAAGGACAAGACTATTGCTGTTTATTGCAGAGGCGGCAGGCGTTCGGTGACGGCAGCGGAGAAACTTGTCGCCGAGCATTACAAGGTGGTTAATCTTGAAGGCGGAATCATGGCTTGGAAAGATGCCGGGCTGCCGATAGTGACAGATGAATATGAGACGGACACATTCACGACGAAAAGCGGAAAGACGTTGACGCTCCACGCTTTGGTTCACTCGTCAATCAGGATGGATTATGATGGGAAGACCATTTATATAGACCCGGTGACGAAGCTGGGTGACAAGACCATCGACTTGGCAGAGATGCCGAAGGCTGACTATATCTTAATTACCCACGAACATTTTGATCATCTTGGGAAGGACGCAATAGAACTGCTGACAAAAGACGGAACCCAACTGATAACCAATCAAAGCTGTAAAGATATATTGGGATATGGAACGGTGATGGCAAATGGCGACAAGCTCCAGCTGTCGGATGACATTGAAGTTGAGGCTGTCCCTGCATATAACACGACCGAAGGACACCAGAACTTCCATCCGAAAGGAAGGGATAACGGATTTGTCCTGACGCTTGACGGCTTGAGGATTTATGTCGCAGGAGATACCGAAGACATTCCTGAAATGTCTGAAATCAAGGGTATCGACATTGCCTTTTTGCCATGTAACCAGCCATATACGATGACAGTAGAGCAGCTGGTGAGAGCCGCCAAGACAGTCAAGCCGAAAGTGTTGTTCCCATATCACTATAGTCAGACGGATGTGACAGGGATTCCCGCTCAGCTGGAAGGTGATGGGATTGAAGTCAGGATTAGGCATTACGAATAGAGTCACGAAGCAGTAATAAAATTTTTCACCAAAACGAACAACGAAACAAAAAAAATAAAAAAAAGATGCTTTTTTTGCCAGCGTAGAGGAGCGCAGTCAGTCAAGGTTTGCGAGCGAAAAATACTCTTTTCGTAGCGGAGCGGAGAAAAGGAAGATTTTTCCCGAAGCAACCCGCAGGGCTTGACCTTGACGGACAAGCGGAACGAGCTAACTTTGCAACTTTTTTTGAATTTTTGGAATCACCGATCAATCACTAATCAAGAAAATCAGAGCACTACGAGGACTTAGAGACCTCTGATTTATGCAGAAACGCTCAAAGAAATACGCCCCTCAAAGGGGTGGGTGGGCGGGGACTGCACACTGTGGGCAAATGCTTGGGCGAGGGAAGCACGCAATGAAGCGGTCTGGATTCCGAGGGTTCCCTCTGGGAAACGGATTCCAGAACCGCGAAATGGAGTGCTGAAAGGAGCCGAAGCTTTTGCCTTGGAGCCGAAACCATCAATCGAAGCCGTGAACCAAGAAAAAAAGAAAACGTTGTGTTAAGCCGAAGCGGCTTGAGCTTGATGGAAGCCGAGGGTTCCCGTTGGGAGACGGCTGACATCAAGCTGATGCCGCGACATAATATAGAAGCCGATAACAAACAGTTGCTCAGAAACAAAGACGTGGAAGAACGGAAAACGTGACAATGGGCAAGGGAAGGTAGTGAAACGACTGGACGCAGCGCAAGTGAGGTCGCTCTGCGCACGCCGCCGGAATGAAATGGAGGCGCCCGAAGCAAAAACGAAAGTTTTTTGCTGAGGGGTTGCGCGCGACGCGCGTGCGGGGTGGCAGCAGCGCAGAGGTGGCACGGAGGCGTTAAGCCGAGTAGCCCTGCGCTGAAAGGTGACAGCTTTTGAAGCCGCAGTAACAATTGAATTTATCTGGACTATAAATGAATGAAGATTCATTGTGATATTCGGAAACATGACTGGTCGGCTAAAAAGCTGGCACCCTGCCACCCCGCCGGGCGGCGCGCTTTAACTAAAGGGGCTGGCGGCGGGATTTAGAAGTAGCGACATTCTGTGATGCCTTGACATGCCAATGTGCAGAAACGATTGAATTACCTGTAAACCCCGCCGAGAGGCAGCCCCGAGTGAGCTTTGCTTTTTGCGCCTAAAAGGCTTTTTGAAATACATTCAATTCACCACGAAACATGGTGGCGGGCAGGCTGCCCCTGGAATTAAGGGGCAGCGGAAACCTTCAATTGATGCAGGAACACTGAGCGGGCTTCCCCATGCAAGGGCTGGAGGTAAAAAATACTACCCGGAGGGTGGAGATTTTTTATCTCCAGCTCGCGAAGCCCTTGCAGGGGGCAAAAAGCCTTTTAAGCAAAAAGCAAAGCGAACACCGCTTTCCCGCCCTCACACTCACAATTGCTGCAGGGACATTTGAAGAGGAGCAGGAACCAAAATGGGGACATTTGAATTGCTGCTGTTTTTTAACTCATAATACTAATGAGCAAACTAAAGCCGCTATGGCAATAACACCTATTCCAATTTTATAGATTTTAGAATCAAAGAATGATTTTCTTTCCAATAAATCCAGCCTTCTATCATGATTGTCTGAATTCGATTTTAATCTATTGATACTATCTTCGATTTGTAGCGTTTTCTGATGATACTTTTCATCTGCCTCATTGAGTTTTTTTTCAACACCATCCACGTGCTCCGCTAATTGATCGTGTTTATTTATCGCCTCATTGAGTTTTTTTTCAACACCATTTACATGCTCTGATAATTGATTGTGTTTATTTATCGTCTCATCGAGTTTTTCCTCAACACTATCCACGTGCTCCGCTAATTGATCATGTTTGTTTATCGCTTCATGGAGTTTGGTTTCAACAACATCCACTTTCTCCATTATTCTTTGTTGTAACTTTAGCTCATTAATCACGTTTTCTAATTCTTGGCGAGCCAACTGTGACAATTTTGCTTTGCTAGCACCTTCTAATCTGCATTTTATTTCGCGGACAACCATTCTATTAGCAGCAACTCCCATTAGAGAAATTGCATATAGTTCTTTGACCTTTTCGGTCATTTTCACTTGATTGTTAAACAAGGCTTTTGACGCATTTGCATTATTGTCAATTGCATCAATTACATCAAGCAACACATCCTGAGTCTTTTCAACGTTTGCCTTATTACGACCGATTGTCCAAAAATGAGCTTTTGGCATCTCTTTCAGCTCGTTGTATTTTGTTCTTGCAGCACCAGCACTTGTGTCGGTTTTTTCTATATATTCCGTCGCCTCATCAACTTCATATAAATCGGGCTTCTCTACAACATTGTTTTCTTCTGCTATGGCGTTTGCTTTATTAACAAGAGCAACAATCGCATCTGTTATTCTTTTTTCAAGGTTCTCATTTCCGTTGCCATCATAGGATTGCTCCATAGTAATTTCGTTAGGATTTGTTATGTTGTCTGTATCCATATTATTATTCATTTAAAATTGTTATTATCCAAGGATTGTATTTCTTTATTCCCTTGCCATAACTCTCAATACTCTGATAATCATCATTATTATCCTCAATACACTTTAAAACTAGCGAACCGTACTTATCAGATAATTCATACAATTCATTGATGGCTTCTTCTGCCTGAGCAGCAGCTATCCACATCTGTTTCTGGGTGTAAAACAACTTAATATTGTTGGCTTGGAGTAGTTCTGTCATTACAGCCATTCTTTCAGTACGTAATTTGCTGCGACGAAGTTCCATACGACCTTCTGTTCCCAGAGCTATTATAAATCGTCCAATTCCAGGGTAGTTAATTCTAATCACTAACCCTGCAAGAAATTTCTGCCAGCTTCCTCCACATTTAATAGCGCTCCGTATTGCCGCATCGCCAAGGTCAACGGCTACGAAAGTACCCGATGCAACAACTATCATGTGACTAATAGTTCTGTTGTTAACTGGCACAATTTTTCTCCAGTTCAACATGACAATGTCGTTCCATGAATGGATTTCGTTGTTCTTCAGAGCCAAATATAATCGACGAATAAAGTAGAAAACCCTTACAAGTACATCATTTATAATAACTGGAATAGCCTGCTTGCCAAGTTGCTGACCGATAGCTTTTTCTCCTCGAAGGTCAATCTTAACAGGTATCAATTTTCCATTCTCATCCCTTTGTGCAAACAAAGTACCATTATAAAGCTTTGCTGTAAAAAGTGACAAACTGTTAGGATGGGGTTTCTCGCCTGGAAGGTGTGGCTTTGTCCCCCATATAGGTAATGCAGAAATAAGCTTCAATAATGAAACTATAGGCCCAGGTATTCCTGTACCGGCACCAGCAGTTGCAGACGAGCCATGCATATCACTGGCAAGATGTAATGCCCAATCCGTTACTGCAATAGCCCATTTTCTCTTTAGGTCTATACCAATCATCTCTTTAGGAACCTTGACCGACATAAACACTCCATTGGTGTCAGTTCCATAAGCACGACCTGTGAACTGCGTCAGGATAGAGAAGAATAATCCAATAATAGAATGGTGATGGGAAAAATCTCGGAAATGATGCTGCCGTGCTCCGCCAAACATGTTTTCAAGAGAATCGCTTGGCATTTTAAAACCACCCTTTTCGAACTTGCCCTCAATGAAATCGATGGCAGCATCAAGAGGATACTGACCCTTGCGTTCTCCCTTTTGTATGCCTTCCCAACCGTGTTTCTTTGCCAATTTTATGATTTTCTCTTCCATCTTTTTGTTGGTAATATTCATGCCTTCCTCAAAAGAGAATTCTCCAACAAAGAATGAATCTATAAGACCGCATAACAAACCACTTGCAGCAGCAATGGCATTGTCTAATTTGTCAGCATCGTTTGTGTAAATGTCTATCTGCTTATCGAGTTCGGCGATTTTTCCATGGATTTGCTCTATGTCGTTGTCCAACCAGGAATTATCATCCTCTAAAGAGATTGATAAGCCATCTTGTTGAAGAATTTCAAATTCTACTTCAAGATCATCATCCCCTTTAACTTTATATTTAATATTGTCTGCCATGATAACTTTCTACCTGCAAATATAGTCATTTTTCAGAATAATTTTCATTACTATGAAATTTTTTGAGATTTCCGAAGAGGGAGGAAAGTGGGGGAATGGAGGAAATGGAGGAAAAGTTTTGGGGCGGATGGGGCTAATAAGTCCAATAGGTCTGATAGGACGGATAGGACGAATGGGATTGACATCCGCCCTTACACTTACAATTGCTGCATGGACATAGTGTAGAAGCAGGAACACTTTTCAATCATTATTTATGACCATAAGGCAAATCTTTATTTATTTCGATTTTAAATTCTGTATAGAAATCACGGACATAGATGATATCTGTGATTGCAAAATGGCAATGACTATATACATTATGAAATGCCATGTTAAGGTGCAGGTCTTTGGTCAGTTCCGGATCAAGACCTTCGTTCCAATTATGTGGAGGGCAATCCATGCCGATAAAAGAATCGAATGAGTCATTTAAATACGTTGGGAAAAAGAGACTGTGATGTACTCCGGAATCATAAAGCACGTTCCATCCGCTGTCACATAATGCATCCCATAGATTTTGTCGGTCGTCACCTTGAATCGGGTGAAGTTTCGGGTATTCTCTTCCCAAATAGCATTCAGCCGTCAATTCCACTTCATCACCAAAATCTTTGTTACTTTTGATGTTGTCCCAAATGCGATGGGCTTAGTTGTACATGTCGCGTAATGCTTTGGTAAGCGCATCATTAAATGCAATGATATCAGGCAAGATTTCCTCCTGATGAGCTAAAACACGTTCGTTGATCATGTCCTGCCTTAGTTCTAACAGACAGGAATAATCAGGATAATCGCATGGTGTTTTGTCGTACCTCATTATGATTTCCTTTTCAATGAGGGCGATGTCGTAGTTGTGAATGTCTAGCATGGTTTTTTATTGTTAATCGTTTACCTTCTATGAGTTGAAACCTATTTTACGTGTTTGGCCAGTATCTACTCTTTCGCTGTCGCAATAAGATGTTATCTCATCCAACAGGTTTTGTGAATCGCCGTGAAGGATGTTGCCAATGGTATAGTGACGTGCGATGTTTTCGATCTGACCTCCGCTGAAATCATATTTCTCTGCCAAGATCCTGATATCATTGTCAGCCAAATCAGGCAGCATTGATTTCCAGATACTTATTCTTGCTTCAACAGTCGGTTTATTGAACTTGATTTTGTAAAGGAACCTGCGCTCGAAAGCCTTATCCATGTTTTGCGCCAAATTAGTCGTCGCAATGAGAATACCGTCGAGATTCTCCATTTCCTGGAGGATGATATTCTGAATGGAGTTTTCCATCTTATCGACAGCACGCTCCGCTCCTTCTTGACGTTTACCTATGATAGCGTCAGCCTCATTGAACAGCAAAATAGGCGCGATAACAGATTTTTCTACCCTTTCACGATATTGGTCAAACAACCTTTTGATGTTCTTTTCGCTCTCTCCCACCCACATACTCTTGATTTCGGAAACATTGACCTGCATAATATCACGACCCGTCTGACGAGCAATCTGCAGAACTGTTTCCGTTTTGCCAGTTCCAGGTGCTCCATAGAAAAGACATGTAAAACCGCTACGGAAACCTTTGTTTCTCAATCTATTACATATATCACAATAGTTCCTGTCTTCCAAAAGTTTACATAAATCTGAGATACGAGCGGTCACATCTTTATCATAATAAAGCTGTTTTTCGGCAATACTTGCATGTTTGATGATATCATTACCATCGTTTTCAACATTCATCGATGCAAGATTCAATTCGGGAAACAGTTCCTTCTTAGCCGACCATGTCATACGAAACGACTCACGGTCAGCGAAGCCGTCATCGTTATTGTATTCAATCATCTTTGATGCTTGTAATATATGATTGTTTGCCTTTAACTGCCTTTTAACACGATTGAAATCGATTTTCCTGTCGTAAAAGAAATTAATATCATAATAACCTATTCTATCATCATTATTATTTGCATACAGATGAGAAAAAACCACGAGGAGCATTTCATCTTCAGGATCTAATTTATAACTTTTTAACTTTTGAACAAAGACTAGGTGTTTATTGCTATCAAGCAACAAGTTTAGTTTATTAATAGTTTGTTCTGTAGTCAATTCGTTTTCCTCTCGCATTTCCATGAATTCAGCGATGTAATTAAACAGCTGAGCACAACTCATACCCGAGCAATCGCAAGGCGTATATTTCTCATTGCGTTTGAATGCTTCGATAACATCCAAAGGCACACGATATGTCAACCCACTACGATCCCGACTACAGAGAACCAGTCCCCTCTTTTCCAGCTCATCTACGTCACACATAAGACGAATAACACGAGTAGTGCTGCAATCAAAATGTTTTGCAAAATCGTTCACCTTGATACTTGTATCGTTGCTGTTATCAATAAAAATTGCCATCATAACAGCTTGATTTTCAGAAAGTTCAAGCATTTGGGACAAATGTTTTATTGGCTTTGCCGCTTTCTTGAAAAACTCAGCATTCAGGTGAGAGTTTTTCGACAGTTCCACAATCTGCTCAACCGATGTCAGCAGATCCACTTTCCGTGTTGTCTTTTTCTTTGTTTCCATGATGAAATCCTTTCGTATTTAATTTTACGATGCAAAGAAAAAGCAAACTTCTGCCGATTTGTTGCAGAAGCTTTATGATAATTATGATTTTTGTTTAAATATACATCCGAGCAACAAACAAATTATCCTTATTAATCCCACCATCCTCTCATTCTGCTTTCAAGATAACGAAACAATATATGCCATGCTTTTTCTTTGCGCAGCCAAAAGCCTGAATAGAACTGCTTTACATAGCGTTTGTAGTTCCTTGTATTGACATAGGGTGCATCCTCGTCATCATCCAAGAAAGCTTCTTTACCTTGGGCGATGCTAATGAGCCGCATGGCGACCTCCATTTGCTTTGCATGTTTTTTAGCATTAGCACAATGCGTATGCTTGCCCAAGAAGAAGTTCCTCATGCTATCAATTTTATAGTAAATCACATCCAACAAATAATCATAGTCATAATCGGTAAGCTTGGCGATTTCTTCGTTGGTATATTGAGGTCTTTCCGAGCAGTCGGCCACGCGGCGTTTCTGGCCTTTCACCTTGGCCGATTCTTGCAGCTTCATTTTGTGTCTGTATTTCATGGTTTAGAAGATTGGGAAGGGGTGTTTTCTGTTTCTTGTTTGAGGGAGGACATGTAGTTGCCAAGCAGTAATGCATCTTGGCGGTATTTATACGTTGTCATCTGAAGCACATCGGGAATGCTATATGCTTTGGAGCTGATTAATTTCCAAAAAGTATAGCATGGCAGGACATCGGGTGCCATTGAAAAAGATGCATTGTCGTATTCTCGCCAGCCATCAGAATAAGGTGTGTAACCTTCATCGTCACAATCATACAATGTGCAATCATACATGTCGAAAATGTCAACATGGTCTATTATGTCCAACATTCGATTCCATCTGGATCTATAAAAAGCATCATCGTCCAAATGTTCCAGTTGTGGGTTTTTATCATCGTGCCAGTATTCTATTGAGCTGCGAAGAAAGTATCGCTTATCGATAGCTTGTAACTTAGCATACATACTGGCATGCTTAGCTTCTAAATCGTGCTCGTAGGTTTCAAGCAAGGAATTGACTTTAGACAGCCTAACAAGATCGGCTTCATTGATATGCAACTCAAACAATCGATTCAGTATCTTCGCTCTTTCATCCAATTTTTTCATGATTTCTTGATTATTGCTGTTGCAATAATAATCTTGCCCATTGTAGAAAATACAGGCGAGCTTTTCAATTTCCGTCTCACATATTGTGAGCATCTTACGGAGTTGGTCGGCGTTTGATATTGAACTAATCATTTATTATTGGGTTTTTCTCTGCAAAGAAAAAGAAAGCCTGTGCCGAATTGAAGCACA
>Ga0265299_10005049_pt1 | contig 12336 bp, 9 predicted proteins | sample AusTroGonzalo_MG_4_FD_193485 | JGI IMG/M metagenome (GOLD analysis project Ga0265299, IMG submission 193485) | Bovine rumen microbial communities from tropical cattle in Woodstock, Queensland, Australia - Gonzalo_02 | ecosystem: Host-associated > Mammals > Digestive system > Stomach > Rumen ...
AGATGCCAGACACACCCACCATCGCCGAGTGGATCGGTCGGGAACTTGCGGCTGGCGGTTCTTCGCAGAGTGAAGCTTTCCAAGGGTCGGGCACGGCAGTCAGCACGGAGGTGGGTATCGACGGAATGTGTTCGTCGGCCTCGATGGTAAAGGACCTTATCGCTGATTTGCGTCAGCGTGGCGGTATTACGGTGAGGACGAATCTGGATATACTGTCGCGCATCTGGACAGACCGTCCACCGATACCGGAAAACAAGGTGGAACTTCAACCGCTGGAGTTTGCCGGCGAGACGGCTCACGACAAGATTGCACGTATCCGCAAGGCTTTGCGCGAGAAGCACGCCGACGGTATGCTGATGGCGGCGCTCGACGACATCGCCTGGACGCTGAACCTGCGCGGATCGGACGTGCACTGTAACCCTGTGTTCGTTTCTTACCTTTTGATATCGACGCAAAAGGTCACTCTATATATAAATAAGGTGAAACTCTCGCCGGAGGTTGAGACGTATCTGAAACAGGAGGGTGTTGATGTGGCTCCCTATGAGGATGTCGCACAAGGCCTGCGCGACTACTTCGAGTACAATATCCTACTGGACCCTGACGAGGTGAACTATGCGCTTTTCGCTCTTCACTCTTCCGGCAAAGCCGATTCTTCACTCTCCACTCTCCACTCTCCACTCATTGTCGAGGCGGAGTCGCCGGTAGCCAGGATGAAAACGGTGAAGAACCAAACGGAGATAGACGGCATGCGACGGGCAATGGTGAAGGACGGCGTGGCGATGGTGAAGTTCCTGAAGTGGCTGGAGGAGATGTATGGGAGAAATGGGCTTAACGGATGTGGCGGCTCTCTTGAGACGGAGATTTCTGTCTCAGAGAAGCTGGGGGGACTGCGTGCTGAGCAGGCGTTATATCGCGGGCTGTCATTCGACACGATAGCAGCTTACGGCGAACATGGCGCCATTGTTCACTACGAGGCAACGCCCGAGACGGACATACCCCTGAAGCCGGAGGGCCTGCTGCTGCTTGACAGTGGCGCACAGTACCAAGACGGTACGACGGACATCACGCGTACTATCGCCCTCGGTCCGCTGACCGAGGAACAGCGCCATATCTACACGTTGGTGCTGAAGGGCCATATACAGGTGGAGCTCTGTAAGTTCCCCAGTGGCGCCAGCGGCACTCAGCTCGATATCCTGGCACGTCAGGCTATGTGGCGCGAGGGACTGAACTATCTGCATGGCACGGGGCACGGCGTGGGCTCATATCTCTGTGTACACGGGGGGCCTCATCAGTTGCGTATGGAGTGGAAACCCGCCCCGCTGGTCAGTGGTATGACGGTGACCGACGAGCCTGGCATCTATCTGGCCGGACGTTTTGGCGTGCGCATAGAGAACACACTGCTGGTTACACCTTACAAAAAGACGGAGTTTGGCGAGTTCCTGCAGTTTGAGCCGCTGACGCTCTGTCCTATCGACACTGCGCCCATCGTGGTTGAGATGTTGACGGACGAGGAGCTGCAGTGGCTGAACGATTATCACCAGATGGTGTACGAGCGGTTAGCGCCACAACTGGACGAGGACGAGCGTCTGTGGCTTAAGCGGAGCTGTGCTCCTATGTGATAAATGAAGAATGTTCAGATTATCAAGGGCTATGTGCGCTACCTGAAGCTGCAGCGCAACTTCTCCAAAAACACGTTGGAGGCTTATCAGCGTGACTTGGAGAAACTGCTGATGTTCTTGGGCCGCGAGGACAGGGATGTCCTGTCGGTGCAGTTGGAAGACCTGCAGACATTTGCTGCAGGACTCCACGACATCGGCATCGGACCGCGCTCGCAATGCCGCATACTGAGTGGCCTACGCGCATTCTTCCGTTATCTGCAACTCGACGGCTATCGCGACGACGACCCTACGGAACTGCTGGAGTCGCCACAGATAGGCGAGCATCTGCCTGAAGTGCTGTCGACTGCCGAGGTGGACCAGCTGGAGGAGTCGATAGACCTGTCGAAGTGGGAGGGCCATCGCAACCGCGCTATCATCGAAGTACTCTTCTCCTGTGGCTTGCGTGTCTCGGAGTTGGTAAACCTGAAACTGACAGACCTCTACATCGAGGAACAGTACGTTCGTGTGATGGGTAAGGGCTCAAAAGAGCGCTTGGTACCTATCTCGCCGAAGGCCATCAAGGAACTTGGTTATTGGTTCGATGACCGTCAGGTCATGAAAATCAAGCCCGGCGAGGAGGACTACGTCTTTCTGAACCGTCGCGGCGCCCACCTGACGCGAACCATGATTCTGATTATGATTAAGCAGCAGGCAGAGCTGGCAGGCATCCGCAAGACCATCTCGCCACACACCTTGCGCCATTCCTTTGCCACCGCCCTATTGGAAGGTGGTGCCGACCTTCGTGTTATCCAAGCACTGTTGGGACACGAATCAATCGGCACCACCGAAATATATACCCATATCGACACGACAACGTTGCGTCGTGAGATATTAGAACATCATCCAAGGAATATGAAAAGGTAGGGCGACAGCATTTTTTTTACTCTTCACTCTTTACTTTTCACTTTTTCTTTGTACCTTTGCAGACTGAAACAATTAAATCGATAAAAATCAATAAATTATCAACAACATGAATCAACTGAAGAGACTCTTCGCTGTGGTCTTTGTCGCCACAGTGGCTGTGGTGTCTGCTGTAGCACAGCAGATGCCTGACATCCCCGTTGACCCCGCAGTGCGCATTGGTAAGTTGGATAACGGACTGACCTATTATATCCGTCACAACGCGTGGCCAGAACAGCGTGCTGAGTTCTATATCGCCCAGAAGGTGGGTTCTATTCAGGAGAACGACGACCAACGAGGTTTGGCGCATTTCCTGGAGCATATGGCTTTCAACGGCTCGAAGCATTTCAAGGGCAACGAGCTGCTGCGTTGGTGCGAGAGCGTCGGCGTGAAGTTCGGTACGGACTTGAATGCCTATACCAGCATTGACCAGACGGTCTATAATATAAGTAATGTACCCACGACGCGTGAAGGCATCATCGACTCGTGTCTGATGATTCTGTGGGACTGGGCCGATGGTCTGCTGCTTGAACAGGAGGAGATAGAGAAGGAACGTGGTGTCATCCATGAGGAGTGGCGTCTGCGTACCTCTGCCCAGATGCGTATGCTGGAGCGTGACCTGCCGAAGCTCTATCCCGGCTCTAAGTACGGTCATCGCATGCCTATTGGTCTGATGGAGATTATCGACAATTTCGAGCGTCCGTTCCTGCAGTCGTACTATGAGAAGTGGTATCGTCCCGACAACCAGGGAATCATTGTGGTTGGTGATATCGACGTGGATCAGGTGGAGCAGAAAATCAAGACAATGTTCTCGCAGATTGCCAAGCCTGCTGCCGATGCCGCCAAGGTGGTGCTGGAGGATGTGCCCGACAATGCAGAGCCCATCGTGGTCATCGATAAGGACAAGGAGCAGCGAATCAATATGGTAGAGGTGATGATCAAGCATGATCCTATGCCCGATTCCATCAAGACATCGCTGGTCTATCTGCTAGCCAACTACATGAAGAATACCGCCCTCGGCATGCTGAACAGCCGTCTGGGTGAGATGGCCCAGGAGCCCGAGTGTCCCTATCTGCAGGCACAGGTGAGCGACGGGACCTATCTGCTGTCGAAGACTAAGGATGCCCTCGACATCGTCGTTGTTCCCAAGGATGGTAAGATGAATGAGGCCCTGCAGCGTGTATTTGCCGAGGTGCGCCGTGCGGCAGAATTTGGTTTTACCGCTACTGAGTATGGCCGCTCGAAGGCTAACACGTTGAGTGCGCTCGACAAGCAGTATTCGAACAAGGACAAGCGCTATAACTCGTCGTTCGTCAACCAGTATGTGCAGCACTTCCTGGCCAATGAGCCTATTCCCAGCCTCGACGACTACTACCAGCTGATGAAGCAGGTGGTGCCCGCCCTGCCGTTGGAGAATATCAATATGATTATGAAGGAGCTGGTGCCTGCTAACGACTCGAATCTGGTGGCACTGAGCTTCAATCAGGAGAAAGATGATGCCGTCTATCCCACCGAGGAGGGACTGCTGGGCGCTATCAAGGCTGCCCGTGCCGAGAAGCTGGAAGCCTACGTCGACAACGTGAAGGACGAGCCCCTCATGACTACCATGCCCAAGAAGGGCTCTATCGTGAAGGAGGTGAAGAACGATAAGTTTGGCTATACCGAACTGACGCTATCGAATGGCGTGAAGGTCGTGCTGAAGAAGACCGACCTGAAGAAGGATCAGGTGTTGCTCAGTGGCGAGGGCTTTGGTGGTTCTGCCCTCTACGATGTTAAGGAGCGTGCCAACATCCAGCTTTTCGACGACGTTGTGGAAGCCAGCGGTCTGGCAGGCTTTTCGCATACGGAACTCATCAAGGCTTTAGCAGGTAAGATTGCCGGTGCTTCGCTGTCGATGAGTACGCAGCGCACTAACATTAATGGCTCGTCGACACCTAACGATGTAGAAACGATGCTGCAGCTCGTTTACCTCTACATGACGGGCGACATCAAAAAGGACCAACAGAGCGTTGACCAGCTGATGCAGACCCTGGAGGTGCAGCTGAAGAACCGTCTGCTGCAGCCCGAGGCTGTCTTCGGCGATTCGCTGAACCTGACCCTTACCTGCCACAATCCGCGCTTCAAGAATATTGGCGTTGAGGACCTGAAGGACGTGAACTACGACCGTATCCTTGAGATGGCTAAGGAGCGCACGGCTAACGCCGCAGCATTTACCTTCACCATCTGTGGTAACTTCGATGAGGCTGCCATCCGTCCGCTCATTGAGCAGTATATCGCCTCGTTGCCCTCGCAGAAGAAAATCGTGAAGGGTAAGGATGTGTCGACAGACTTCAAGGGTATCGTCATCAATAACTTCAAGCACAAGGCTGAAACACCGAAGGCTATCGGCGTGATGGTGTGGAACTCGAAGAAACTGCCCTATACGCTGGAAAACAGTATCATGGCTTCGATGGCAGGACAGATTCTGTCGATGGAGTATCTGAAGAAGATTCGTGAGGACGCCAGTGCCGCTTACACCGTACAGGCACAGGCCAGCCTGAGCCGTGATGACTTCGGTACCGAAGCAACCATCCTGTGCTATTGTCCCATGAAGCCCGAGAAATCCGATACCGCTATTATGATTATGCGTGACGAGGTGGAGGCTCTTACCAAAGGCTGTGACCCCGACAAACTACAAAAGGTGAAGGAGTACATGCTGAAGAATCACGGTGACCAGTTGAAGCAGAACGGCTACTGGATGGGACGCATAAGTACTTGGCGTAAGTATGGTCTCGACTTCCACACCGACTACGAGAAGGTTGTCAATGCTCAGACACCTGAGACAATCGCCGCCTTCGTCAAGAAACTGCTGGCTGCCGGTAATCGTGCAGAGGTCATCATGCTGCCCGCAGAGTAAATCGTAAATTGTTAATTGTCAAATCGTAAATGACATGAGTTATTTGTTTTCATCAGAATCAGTGTCTGAGGGCCATCCCGACAAGGTGGCGGATCAGATTAGTGATGCTATATTAGATCAGTTCTTGGCTTATGATTCTCATGCCCGTGTGGCCTGTGAGTCGTTTGTCACGACAGGACAGGTAGTCCTGATGGGTGAGGTAAGCAGCGATGTGTATATTGACCTGCAGACGATTGCCCGTAATACCATCAAACGCATTGGTTACACCAAGGCAGAGTATCAGTTTGACGGTGACTCGTGCGGCATCCTCAGTGCCATACACGAGCAGAGTCAGGATATCAATCGCGGTGTCGACCGTGCTGATGAGGAAGAACAGGGCGCTGGCGACCAGGGCATGATGTTCGGTTATGCTACCAACGAAACAGAGTCGTATATGCCAGTCTCGCTCGACTTGGCCCACCTCATTATGCGCACGCTGGCCGACATCCGCAAGGAGGGCAAGGTGATGACCTACCTGCGTCCCGACTCGAAGAGCCAGGTGACGGTGCAGTACAGCGACGAGGGCGTGCCAGAGCGTATCGACACCATTGTGGTCTCGACGCAGCACGATGAGTTTGCCGATGACGAGACGATGCTGGCGCAGATCAAGGATGACGTAATCAACATCCTTATCCCCCGTGTCAAGCAGCAGATTCATTCGCAGAAGGTGCTCGACCTCTTCGGTCTTGACATCAAGTACTATGTGAATCCTACGGGTAAGTTCGTTATTGGCGGCCCTCATGGAGACACGGGTTTGACTGGTCGTAAGATTATCGTCGATACCTATGGTGGCAAGGGCGCTCACGGCGGTGGTGCCTTCTCAGGAAAGGACTCCAGTAAGGTGGACCGTTCGGCTGCCTATGCTGCGCGCCACATTGCCAAGAATATGGTGGCAGCCGGTGTGGCCGACGAGATGTTGGTACAGGTGGCCTATGCCATTGGTATGGCTCGCCCGATGAATATCTACGTTAATACCTACGGTCGTTCGCGCGTTCAGATGAGCGACAGCGAGATCGCACGTAAGATTGATCAGCTGTTCGATTTGCGTCCGAAGGCCATTGAGCGTACGCTGAAGCTGCGCCAGCCAATGTATGTCGAGACGGCTGCCTATGGACACATGGGCCGTAAGTCGGAGGTGGTGAAGAAGGTGTTTACCAGCCACTACCACGAGACCAAGGAGATGGAAGTAGAGTTGTTTACGTGGGAGAAACTCGACCGCGTGGACGATATCAAGAAGGCTTTCGGATTATAGTCGATGGACTTGCACCTGCCGCAGTTCTCACAGGAGATTTACTTCGCCAAGGACACGCTGCTACAACTTGATTCGTGTGGCGTGGACTTTGGCGTGGCAGGCGAGCCCGTACAGGAAATGCTAAGTAGCGACAATCTGATTACGGGGTTGCTCCTGCTATGCTTCGTGATGATGCTTGTGGCCTATTTGCATTTCAAACCCTATCTGGCTACGCAGTATCGTGCGCTATTCCATGTCCCACGTTCCGACAGAGAGATGCCAGGGGAAACCATGTCGGAACTGCGAATCAAGTTGCTTTTGGCATTCCAGACATGCCTGCTTTCCAGTGTTATCATCTACTTCTTCACCAAAGCGTATGTTTCAGAATCCTTCGTGGTGGAGAGTGACTATCTGCTGATACTCTTCTTTCTGGGAATGCTAGTGGGGTATGCTTTGTTGAAAACGATATTGCGCTCGGTGGTCAATGGTGTGTTCTTTGGTGGTAAAAGAAACAGACATGTACTGCGGTCTATGTTGCTTGTTACTGCTTCTCAAGGGGTACTGATTTTCCCTGCCCTGCTTCTGTATGTTCATTTCAATGTTTCTCTACAAAACATACTCTGTTATTTCCTTTTCGTTGTCGTTTTGGGCAAATTATTGGCTTTTTACAAGGCTTATGTAATCTTTTTCCGCCAAAAAGGCGGTTTTTTGCAGATTATTTTGTACTTTTGTGCCCTCGAAATCGTGCCTCTCGCCATTCTTGTGGGAACATGGATGGTATTGGTCGATTCTTTGAAAGTAAATTATTAGGACAACGTAAAGATGATAAAGAAGATCTTGGTCTCGCAGCCGAAACCCGCCAGCGAAAAATCGCCCTACTATGACATCGCTGAAAAGTTCGATGTCGAATTAGTGTTCCGTCCCTTTATTAAGGTAGAGGGTATGACGGCAAAGGAATTCCGCACACAGAGAGTGAACATTCTGGACTATACGGCCATTGTGTTTACCTCACGTCATGCCATTGACCATTTCTTCACTTTGGCCAAGGAGCTCAGAGTGACGATTCCGGAGGATATGAAGTATTTCTGTGTGACAGAGACCATTGCACTCTATATCCAGAAGTATGTCCAGTACCGTAAGCGTAAGGTGTTCTTCGGTACTACCGGACGCGTCGATGATTTGCTGCCCACGATGGTGAAGCACAAGACCGAGAAGTATCTCGTGCCGATGAGCGATGTGCATAATGACTCTCTGACGCTGTTGCTCGACTCAAAGAAGCTGATTCACAAGGAGTGCGTCATGTACAAGACGGTGAGCAACGACTTTACACCCGAAGAGGTTGAGACATTCGACTACGACATGCTGATTTTCTTCAGCCCTGCAGGTATTGAGTCGCTGACCAAGAACTTCCCCGACTTCAAGCAGGACAAGATTGCTATTGCCACGTTTGGCCCTTCGACGGCTAAGGCTGCCAAGGATGCTGGCTTGCGTCTTGACCTTGAGGCTCCGTCGGAGAAGTATCCTTCGATGACAGGTGCTCTTCAGCACTATCTGCTGTTGCAGGAAGATTAATCCTATATATTCAATAAGGTGGAAGGTGTTCGCGCCACGTTTAGTAAGCGGGAGCGTCTGTTCAGCCTGAGACTGATAGAAATGCTCTTTGGACAGTCGGCGAGTCGTTCGCTGGCTGCCTTTCCTTTGAGGGTGGTCTATCTTCTGCGTGAGCGTCAGGATGGTGAAGAACCGGTACAGATGCTCGTGAGTGTTCCTAAGAAGCGTTTTCATCACGCCGTGGACCGTAATCGTGTGAAGCGGCAGGTGCGTGAGGCTTACCGTCTGCGTAAGCACGCTCTCTATGAGGCTCTGCCAGAGGACAAATCGCTGCTTCTGGCTTTTGTGTGGCTTTCCGACCGTCATCTGCCAACGGCTGATGTCGCCGCAAGGGTAGGGAAGCTGCTTGGAAAACTCGAGACAACGCTTCTTGCTTCACCAAAAAACGTGTAAGTTGTGAAATCCGCGGTCTTGTTTATCCGAAGAATCCTTGTCTGGCTCCTGGTGCTGCCCATCCGTTTCTACCAGACCTGTATCAGCCCTTTTACACCGCCTTCCTGTCGTTTTACCCCGACGTGCAGCCAGTATGCCAAGGAAGCCATCATCAAGCACGGACCCATTAAGGGGCTTGGCCTTGCTGTTTGGCGCATTCTCCGCTGTAATCCTTGGGGCGGTTCCGGCTATGACCCAGTGCCCTGATGAGGGCTGCTTTGCGAAAAAGATAAGAAAAGCGTTCGGTAATTCAAAAGAAATGTGTACCTTTGCATCCGCTTTTTATAATAAGGTATAAAGGAAAAAAGATAGATACAATGAGAAAGAACTTTGTTGAAGAGCTGAAATGGCGCGGTATGCTGGCACAGATGATGCCAGGTACGGAAGAGCTCCTGCAGAAGGAGATGGTAACAGCCTATTTGGGTACTGACCCCACGGCTGACTCACTGCACATCGGCCACCTTTGTGGCATCATGATGCTGCGTCATCTGCAGCGTTGCGGTCACCGTCCCGTCATTCTGGTGGGTGGCGCTACGGGTATGATTGGCGACCCCTCGGGCAAGTCGCAGGAGCGCAATCTACTGAACGACGAGACGCTGCGTCATAATCAGGAGTGCATCAAGGCCCAGGTGGCTAAGTTCCTTGATTTTGAGTCGAAGGATGAGAATGCGGCCCTGATGGTGAACAACTACGACTGGATGAAGAACTTTACGTTCCTTGATTTTGCCCGCGAGGTGGGTAAGCATATTACCGTCAACTACATGATGGCTAAGGAGAGCGTCCAGCAGCGCCTGAACGGTACAGCCCGCGACGGTCTCAGCTTCACGGAGTTCACTTACCAGCTTCTCCAGGGCTACGACTTCCTGTACCTCTACCAGCACTATGGCGTGAAGTTGCAGCTGGGCGGTAACGACCAGTGGGGTAACATGACCACCGGTACGGAACTCATCCGCCGCACCTTGGGTAACGAGGTGGAGACCTTCGCCCTGACTTGTCCGCTCATCACGAAGTCCGACGGCAAGAAGTTCGGTAAGACAGAGTCGGGCAACATCTGGCTCGACCCGAAGCGCACGACGCCCTATCGCTTCTATCAGTTCTGGCTGAATGTGAGCGATGACGATGCCGAGCGTTATATCAAGATATTTACTTCCTTGGATAAGGAGACTATTGATGCCCTCATTGAGGAGCACAAAGCCGACCCCGGCCGTCGCATTCTCCAGAAGCGTCTGGCAGAGGAGACAACCATCCTGGTACACTCCAAGGAAGCACTGGATATGGCTATCGAGGCCTCGAACATCCTCTTCGGCAAATCGACAAAGGAGGCTTTGGAGAAACTCGACGAGCAGACCTTCCTCGATGTGTTCGATGGCGTGGAGAAGCACGAAATCTGTCGTGACCAGCTGGGACAGCCTGCTGTGGAGCTGCTGACCACTGTTGCCCCCGTGTTCCCCTCAAAGGGTGAGATGCGTAAGATGGTGCAGGGTGGTGGTGTCAGCCTGAATAAGGAGAAGCTGACCGATCAGAACCGTCCCGTCACTGCCGAGGACCTCATCGATGGCAAGTATCTGCTGGCCCAGAAGGGTAAGAAGAACTACTATCTGCTCATTGTAAAATGAGAAATAAGAAATGAGAAGTGAGAAATGATAGGGAAAAATTTGGCCAAACGCCAAATTTTTCCTATCTTTGCACCCGCAAAAGCAAAACGATTGGACGATGGTGTAATGGTAACACTACAGGTTTTGGTTCTGTCATTCCCGGTTCGAATCCGAGTCGTCCAACTACTAAAAACAAACTCTAAAACAACGTAATTATGGCAAATCCTTTTTCACTCGAAGGCAAGAATGCCTGGATTACCGGTGCTTCATACGGTATCGGCTTCAACATTGCCAAGGCTTTCGTGGCCGCTGGCATCAAGAACATTATCTTTAATGACATCAACGAAGAGGCCCTGAAGCGTGGTCTCGACAACTATAGGGAGGCTGGCATCGATAACGTCAAGGGCTACGTCTGTGACGTTACCGACGAGAATGCCGTTAAGAGTCTGGTGGCTAAAATACATGAGGAGGTCGGCCAGATAGACATCCTTGTGAACAATGCTGGTATCATTAAGCGCATCCCCATGCATGAGATGAAACGCGAGGAGTTCCAGCAGGTCATCGATATCGACCTCGTCGGTCCGTTCATCTGCTCCAGCGCTGTCATCCCTGAGATGATGGAACGTCGTGAGGGTAAGATTATCAACATCTGCTCTATGATGTCTGAACTGGGCCGTGAGACTGTCAGCGCCTACGCTGCTGCCAAGGGTGGCTTGAAGATGCTGACTCGCAATATCTGCTCCGAGTACGGTGAGTACAACATCCAGTGTAACGGCATCGGCCCGGGCTACATCGCTACGCCTCAGACTGCTCCCCTGCGTGAGCGTCAGGCCGACGGCAGCCGTCATCCGTTCGACTCGTTCATCTGTGCCAAGACGCCGGCAGGCCGTTGGCTCGATCCCTCAGAGCTGGGTGGCCCCGCTGTGTTCCTGGCCTCTCATGCCTCCGACGCCGTCAATGGTCACGTTCTTTATGTCGACGGTGGCATTCTGGCCTATATTGGTAAGCAGCCTAAGTAAGCGGCATTTCGTGTCTAATGAATAAATGATAAATAATAAAATGAAGAAAGGCTTCCTGCAAAGGAAGCCTTTCTTCATTTTTCTTTACAACAAGATTAGTTGATAGCGTCAGCCAGCTCGGCACCAGCCTTGAACTTTGCAACCTTCTTGGCAGCAATCTTAATCTTCTGCTTGGTGGCGGGGTTGATACCCTCACGAGCGGGGCGCTCGCTAACGCTGAAAGTACCGAAACCAACAAGAGCGATCTTGTCACCAGCAACGAGTGCGTCCTTAATAGCTGCTACAGTAGCGTCAAGAGCCTTCTTTGCGTCAACCTTAGAGATGCCAGCACCAGCTGCAATCTTCTCTACCAATTCTGTTTTGTTCATAATTACGTTTTAAATTTAGTGATTATTGGATGTTAATAACTCAATTTCTCTCGAATTTCTCCGCAAATATAGGGGAAAGAATTTAGAAAAACAACAAAAAATGGGAAAATTTTGCTTTTTTATCGAAAAATAGTTGCTGTTAGGCTCTTTTTCTGCTATAAAACAGATATTTTTCGTAATTTTGCAGCGGAAAAGTGTAAAATGGACATCTGGACGCGAATAGTGGCCGATGGTGTCGTAAATCGTAAAAAGAGAATATGTTTCGTAACATTCCTATAGTAACAAAGAACCTGCTCATCATCAACGTCTTGATATTTGTGGCGACATGGATTCTTGAGCAGCAGAACATCAGCCTTGCTGAGCTTGGCGGTCTTCATTTCTTCATGGCCAGCCATTTCCATCTCTATCAGTTCCTGACTTACCAATTCTTGCATGCCAGCCTCACGCATTTGTTCTTCAATATGTTTGCGCTGTGGATGTTCGGTTGTGTAGTCGAGAATGTGTGGGGAGCGAAGAAATTCCTTTTTTATTACATTTCGTGCGGTGTCGGCGCAGGCCTGATGCAGGAGGTGGTGCAGTTCTTCGAC
>Ga0265299_10005053_pt1 | contig 12326 bp, 9 predicted proteins | sample AusTroGonzalo_MG_4_FD_193485 | JGI IMG/M metagenome (GOLD analysis project Ga0265299, IMG submission 193485) | Bovine rumen microbial communities from tropical cattle in Woodstock, Queensland, Australia - Gonzalo_02 | ecosystem: Host-associated > Mammals > Digestive system > Stomach > Rumen ...
ATGCCGACGGGTTGTCGCCTATAAAATAAGTATGCGCCCTGAGCAGATACATAAACAATCCGCCGAGGCCGCATACGACGCCCGCTATAACCAGCAAACCCACCTTCTGTCGATAAGATAGCCAGACCTTAAAAGCAAAGAAATCTTTTAGCTTCATAGGCTTTTAGTAATATTTGGGGTGCAATATACGAATAAAACTCTAAACTTCCAAGTTTTTGCCCATTTTTATGGCATAATAATTGTTAATTCGCTATTATCCAAACGGCGACAAGCAAAGTCAGCCAGATGCTGGTATTCATCCAGCATCGTGTCCTGATGCAGATGATGATTCACTATCAGCAAAGGGGAATAGCCACAAAAAATCCCCGCCGAAACGGTGGGGATTTCTTTTTCTACGCGCCCATGCAACTCGTTGCACCTAGGGCCGTAACAATCGCGGTTGCGATACTTGCAATCATCTGTACGATGAATTTAATGGTTTCTCTCTTCGTCATAACTTTAATGTTTGTTTTACCTACGGATTCTTGGACTAGCCAAGCGGCAAAGCCGAGCGCTCCACGCGCTGCGCTTGGTCGAGATGACAAAGGGATGACGAGGTCGAAAGCATCATAATTTGATAATTTTACTTGCGAGCGGCGATGAAATGTGCATTTTTTATAAAAAAATGAGGCAAAAATTGCGGTTCGTGGGTAAATTTTTGTATATTTGCACCCTGGAATGAGACCTAAACTTTTAACAGTTTTACTACTGCTCTTGGCTATCAGCATGTTTGGCCGCCCGCAGTTGCACGATCTGGATATCCAGGTGGTGCTGATGAAGAATGGCGACGCACTGATAACCGAACGCAGACAAATGACGATAGACAGCGAGGGAACAGAGTGCTACATTGGTTTGGCAAACATGGGCCCAAGCATAGTGAAAGACCTGAGCGTTACTGACGAATCAGGCGTGGACTTCCTGAACGTGAACTGGGACATAAACGAGAGTCGCAGTTGGAAGAAAATGAAATGCGGTATTGTTGAGACTAAGCGCGGATACGAGCTGTGCTGGGGACTGGGCGATAGTGGTGAGAGAACATATATCACTAAATACACCATGACCAGTATGGTGCGGGCATATCCTGATGCCGACGGACTGCGGCACGTATTCCTGGATCAGGCGGTGTCGCCAAAGCCGGAACATGCCAAGGTGACAATAACAACCGAGGACTCGACAATGGTTATTGACCCCGACAGCTGCGGCATTTGGGGCTTCCGCTTCCAAGGCGAGATGTGGTATGAGAACGGCATGATAATGGCCGAGACAACTGAGTCCATGAGCAGCGAGGCTGCGCTATACGTGATGGTGCAGTTCCCCAAAGGGCTGTTTGAGCCAAGCTTCCAAGACGAGGGAACATTTGAGGAGAAGAAACAGATGGCCCTTGAGGGTAGCGACTATACCAGCAGCAGCGACGATGAGGAGGTGGACTGGAACGACCCGATGACTCTGTTTGGAGTGCTGTACATACTGGTGATATTTGTATCGCCCGTGGTGGGTGGCGTATGGTTCGTAGTATATAAGTGGCGTGCCAGAAAACGCGTGAACAAGGACCTGATGTGGTATCGCGACATACCGCTGAACGGCGACCTGCAGGAGGCTAACAACATGCTGAACGCATATAAGTGGTGCGGGGCCGACTATAACAACCTGCTGTCGGCATGCATACTGAAGCTGATAGATCTGGGCGCGATAGCCATTGAGACTCACCCTAACAGCAAGGGTAAGCTGGAGCCGAATTTTACCATATACCGACTGCCGAACTCGGAAAAGCAGCCAGTGCTGCTGCGCAAGATACACAACATATTTGAGAAGGCTGCTGGTGGCGACAAGGTGCTGGAGCCACAGGAGCTGAAACAGTATATGAAGAGCAGCTTTAACTCGAAGATAACCGACTCGTTTATTGACACGCTGCACACGCAGACGTCGATAAAAAAATACAAGAACCGCGAGTTTGAGGTGCGCGAGGTGCTAGGACTTAAGAAATTCCTGAAGGAGTTTACACTGCTTGACGAGCGCGGAGTGGACGAGGTGAAGCTGTGGAAGGACTATATGGTATACGCAACGCTGTTTGGCATTGCCGACCAGGTGATAAGCGACATGAAGAAGATTAATCCTGAATACTTTAATATGGACAAGGTGGCCGCACAGATGGCCAACGATATGACACTGCCTACCATATACTCGGTGATGCACCGCAGTACGGCGCGAGCCGCAACGAGCAAGGCATCGAGAGAAGCGAGAGCAAGAGGTGGTGGCGGACACTCGTCGTTCCACGGCGGCGGAGGTGGATTCTCCGGCGGCGGAGGAGGCGGAGGAGTACGCTGATGAAAATTGAAAAATGTAATAATGAGAAAATGTAAAAATTAAAGAATATGAGACTAAAAATCAACCGTGTAATTTTGGATGTGTTCGAGGGGGCGGAAGTACAGCACGCACTCCTTATGTATCTGGTGAGACGCAGAATGAGCACAAAACTTCTTGACCAATTGGCTGTATATGATGTATGGGGCCACGAGATAGACCAGCAGGCCCCGGTGAGTGAGCATAGAGAGATTAGAATAAAATTTAAAGATACGAAATGAGGAAAATAGTATTATCGGCCCTGGCCGCAATGATGGTCTCGGCTGCTTCGGCACAGGAGCACCGCGAGCTCCACATTCTGAGTACTAACGATATGCATGCAGCTATCGAGTGTATGCCACGACTGGGTTTCGTGGCCGATTCGCTGCGCGCGCTGTATCCCGACCTGCTGATACTCTCGGCGGGCGACAACCGCTCGGGTGAGCCGATTAACGATATGTACGAGATAGCAGCCTACCCGATGGTGGCGCTGATGAACATTATAGGATTCGATGCCACAACACTGGGCAACCACGAGTTTGACTCGGGACAGGAGGGGCTTGCAAAGCTGATAGACATGAGCGCATTCCCTGCGCTGTGTGCTAATGTGCATCCTGCCAGCAAGTGGAACATGCACGTTAAGCCTTACCAGATATTTGACTGCGGCGGACTTTCGGTAGGCGTTATCGGTGCTGTGGCATTAGGTAAGCTGGGCATACCCGAGAGTCATCCTGACAAATGTGTTGACATAAAGTTCAGCGAGCCATTAGCTTCAATACAGGAGCTGCGCTGGCTGAGAGAGAAGTGCGACGTGGTGGTGCTGCTGTCGCATTTAGGATATAGCACCGATGTGGAGTTCTCGAAAGAGCTGCCATGGGTCGACATCATCGTGGGCGGACATAGTCACACACAGCTTAAGGGCGGTGAGACGCACAACGGCGTGTTCATCACCCAGAACACCAACCGACTGAAGCGCGCCACACACTCAACACTGATACTGGAAGACGGTAAGGTGGTGAAGCGCATGGCCGAGAACATAGAGATTCGCGGACAGAAGAACGAGAACAAGGTGGTGGCCGCTCTGGTGCAGCACTTCTCGGATAACCCTGCATTCAAGCGCGTGCTGGCTCAGGTTGACACTCCGTTTGAGAACTACGAGGAGCTGGGCTGCATGATGTGTGATGCATTTGTGGCCGAGGGAAAGTGCGACGTGAGCTTCCAGAATGCCGGTGGTGTGCGCTATGAGACTCACGACGTGGGCGGATTCACCGTATCTGACGTGCTGCGACTTGACCCGTTCCAGAACGAGGCTGTTGAACTGCTGCTTACCGGTAAGGAGCTGGCCGACATGCTTTTGAAGTGCTACGAGAACGACGGACACTCGTTCCCATACGTGGGCGGAATGAAAGCCGAGTTTACCGTTGACCCTGCAACAAAGGCAATAAAGAAGCTGGAGCTGCTGGATATGAACGGCAAGAAGCTGAACCAAAAGAAGACATACAAGGTGATGACAAACAGCTACAGCACAGCCATCTGCCCAACAAACCGTAAGGATGCAGGCCGCGGCATCGGCAGAATAACTGCCGAGCTGGTGATTGACTATCTGCAGCACCAGGGGCATGTGAGCTATCAGGGAGTAAAAAGACTAACCCAGAAATAAAATTATTAATAAACAATCAATAATCAATTTTAAAATCTTAAGACATTATGGCTTATCAAGAAGTAACAACAACGGGTTACGGAACCCGAGTAGGTAACTCGTTTAAGGCGATTGGTAGTGGAATTCTGCTGTTCTGTTTGGGTACAGCACTGTTATGGTGGAACGAAGGTCGCGCCGTGAAGACTGAAAAAATGCTCGACGAAGCAGGTAGTGCATACGTTGAGATGGAGAATCCTAACAAGAAGGATGCATCGCTGGAGGGCGAGCTGATTTGTGGTACTGCTCTGGCAACCACCGAGGACTCGCTGATTGACAAGGACTTTGGCGTAGGTGCCAAGGCTATTGCGCTGAAACGTAACGTGGAGTACTACCAGTGGGTAGAGCACTCACAGGAGAAGAAGGAAGACAAGTTGGGTGGAAAAGAGGTTACTACCACCACCTATACATATACTAAGGAGTGGACATCGCGCCCTGTAGAGAGCGCACAGTTCAAGGATCCTGCTTATCAGAACAAGAACATGGTGCTTACCACAGTTGAGGATGCCGAGCAGTATGCCGAGAACGTATTGTGGGGTGCCTACAAGCTGAACGAGAGCTTGATTCACAGCATCCGTTCAAACGAGGGACTCGACCTCGCCATCGCAGAGGACCTGCTGAAGCAGATGGACAAGAGCGCACAGGCTGCCTATGAGCGTTTCTATGGTGTTCAGAAGAACAACCAGCCCGCACAGCAGCCCGCTCAGCCAACAGCAATCCCCGATTCTATCAAGGCTATGCTGCCTGATTCGGTAAAGGCACAGCTCGACTCACTGCAGGCCATCAACGACAGCATCAACAAGGCTATGGCTGCTGCTGAGAACAAGAAGGACCTGGAGTATGTACACCAAGCTGGAAACATTCTGTATTACGGTCGTGTGCCCGGAAGTCCTGAGGTGGGTGATGTTCGCGTGACATTCGAGAAGGTGGTTCCTGCAAAGGTTACCGTTATGGCTGTGGTTGACGGCGATAGCTTCAAGCCATTCAAGGCTAAGAACGGCAAGCGCTTCCAGACTCTGGTAATGGGAAAGAAAAGCGGCGACGAGATAATCGAGGCCGAGAAAGAGGCTAACAGCGCACTGCTGTGGATTCTGCGTATAGTAGGTATACTGATGGTTATCGGCGGATTGAAGGGTATCTTCGGATTCCTCGAGACTATTCTCAAAGTGGTTCCATTCATCGCTGGTATCTTCGGTTGGGGTGTCGGCATCGTATGCACCGTTATCGGTGTGGTATGGAGTCTCATCGTAATCGCCATCGCTTGGCTGTTCTATCGTCCGCTGTTAGGCATATCACTGCTGGTTATTGCCGGATTCCTTATCTGGGTATTCGCATTCAAGGGCAAGGATAAGCTGAAGGAGCTTGCTGCCAAAGCTAAGGCAAAGAACGAAGTACCAGCAGTATGAAGAAAACTCTTTTACTGACAACAATACTGTGCTTGTGCGCCATTTGTGGCGTACAGGCACAGACTGTGAAAAACGGAACCAGATGGTGGGACGGAAAAGCGCTGTATACAGCAACCGTCGACAAGGATGGTGACGTGGTTATGAAGGGCATCACTCAGGTTGACGGAAACAAGAAATTCTGTCTGGCCAAGGCCGAGACGGCAGGACTGTATTATCTTACAAAGGATAATCCCGACGCTGAGATGCCCGTTAACGGCACTATGGGTAGCAAGGTGATGCTGGTTACTGAGGGTAGCAATACTTTTTTGCGTGTGCTGAACCGCAAGAGAGAGGTTACACACCAGCTTAGGCTTACCACCAAGACACTGGCCGAGTTGAATCCGATAGACGAGCGCGACTTTTCTAGCGGACCTGAATATAACCAGGACCTGAAGGAGCTGGTAGAGGGCGAAGGCGGATACTTTGCAGGAGGTTTAGCTGATGATGGCCGTGGACCTGACGAGATTGACGGTGTGGAGACATGGACCGTGAACAGCGCCCGCGAGTTTATAAACGCTCTGGGTAGCAACCGCACCATAATACTGGCTGAGGATGCTCACATCAATCTGTCGGATATTCTGGAGATTGAGGCTGCTTTCAAGGGTTACCCAAATCGCATGTGGTGCGTGCAGAGCAGTGACTATACTGGGCCAAAACCGCTGGTTATCAGCGAGAGTGAGAGCGACGGACAGCAGCTGGCTCTGGTTAATATGGAGAACCTTGTAATCAAGGGTACAGGAAACTCGAGTATCGAGGTTAATCCGCGTTACGCCTTCTGTCTGAAGTTCGTAAACTGCAGCCACTGCGTGGTTGAGAATCTCACCATCGGACATACCATTGGCGGATTCTGTTCGGGTGGCGTGATAGGTGCCGAGCAGTCGAGTCTTACCGTTAAGGATTGCGATCTGTATGGTTGCGGTACCTACGGACTTGATCTGCGCGATACATATAACTTCAAGCTTATAAACTCTAACATCCACGATTGTACCTATGGCATTATTCAGATGAGAAACTGCACGATGACATCGTTTGAGAGATGCGACTTCTTCAGCAATCGTGAGTATGGACTGATTGAGGGGTGGGCAAACAACGGCGTGAAGTTTGACGACTGCCGTTTCTTTGCCAACTGGGCTGACTCGAAGCTCTTCTACTTCGACACGCCATTCGCCCTTATCAATTGTAAGGTTTATCATCCCAAGGAGAATCTGGGACGTATGGTGGAGTGTATAAACAAGGGTACAGAGTTTTTCGACAATCCTCTGGATAAAAGTATTACAAGTCGTGGCGTTGGTCCTGACCAAAAGAAATAAGAACGTATGAAGAAACTATTGATAATAGCAATATGCATGGCTGGCGTGATGATGGCTTGCACCAATAAGGGCAAGACTGCAGCCGGCGACGGAGCCGACAGCGACTCGGTGGCTATCGACTCGCTGATGGCCGAGGCCGACACCACACCGATGCCAATGTTCATATATGTGGCAAGTGCCAAGAATATGATGATGCTGTATGGCGACAGTGATTCTATAGAGAACAACTTCCGCCGCAACCGAGCATTGTATACCAAGCTGCTCAACAACGAGAACAAGTGCTTAGGCATTAAATACATAGGCGAGCAGACCAAGGATCCTGATGGCAACTTCGCATCGTATGGCGAGATTCACGGACGCGAGGATATTCCTGCTGCGGGAATGAAGTACGCCTTTACCGACGAGAAGTTTAACCCGCGCGACTTGGGCGGTATGTATGTGGCCGTTACCGATGAGTATCTGGCATCGCGCAAGGTTATAGACATGCGTGGTGTGGATGGCGAGAAGCCTCTGCCAGCCAAGGTGGTGAAGCAGCTCGAGGCCGAATACAAGATGAAGGCCCAGCGCTCGCTCTTAGCCGTGCAGGGAAATAAGTACAGCTACGGAATACTGCAGTTCAAGGGCAAGTATAAGACCGACAAGGAGTTCGGACAGAAGGTTGACAAGTGTCTGGCTCTTGAGGTGGTAATGGCGGGCGACAAGGTTTACTCGCTGCCTGTTGAGGGTTATCTGTACGAGGGACAGTGTACCTGGCATGCCGACGACGATGGCGAGTATTACCCAAGCGGCATAACGCTGTTTGAGGCTCCCGACGATGCTATCGAGATAGCCTATGTGAAAGGTGCACCCGAGAGTGTTACAACGGGTATGTACTACATACGCGACGGCAAAATGACCGACGAGCAGTATGAGTGCTACCACTCGCTGATAGACGAGGACCAGCCTCTGTGGAAGAAGGATATCGCACAGTTGCAAAAGCTCTACGTGGCCGACGACCCACGTGAGAACAAACCTCACCCACTGGTAAAATATCGCTGGATTGACCTTGACAACGACCAGAACCAGGAGCTGTGGATGCGTGCTGCCGACGATAAGCATGGAGCATTCTTTGCCCACGTGGGAGACAAGTGGAGTCTGATAGCCTGTGAGGACGAGAGAATGAAACCATCGTTCCTGTTCGACTACAGCAAGTCGGGCGAAGGCTATCTGGTTGTGGCAGGTAGTGCGGGCGGTCCGTCGGTAATATCGAACTACTACGAGATTCGCAAGAGTAAGCTTATCCACAGCATGAACGTGCTGTATGTCTATGGCGAGATAAGCGAGTGCAGTCTGGATGGCAAGGAGATAAAGCATGAAGCAGCCCAGAAACGTCTGGATGCTATGCCTAAGGCTGAGGAAGTGGCTGTGTACTGGCAGGAGTTTAACGAGAAACAAAAATGATTAGATATGGATATAAAAGAGGTAACTAATAAAGGATTGAAAGGCTGCGGATGCTTGTCTATCGGCTTCTTCCTGTTGCTTATTGTAATAGGTATCTTTGCTCCCGACCCTGATGATGAGGAGGTGGAGAAACTGAAGAAGGAGCTGGCCGAGAAGGTGGCAAGCGAGACCGAGCAGAAAGACACAGTGGTGGTGAACGACGTGCTTGAGGGCGACCCATATCAGGAACTTGACGACCTGATTGGATTGGGAAGCGTGAAGGAAGAGGTGCGTTCGCTGGCCAACTTTGTTAAACTGCAGAAGGAGCGCGAGGCCAAGGGACTGAAGACCGCAAAGGTTTCTTACCATCTGGTGTTCTACGGATCGCCCGGTACAGGTAAGACCACCGTGGCACGCATCGTGGGTCGTATCTACAAAGACCTTGGAGTGTTGAAGAAAGGTCACACAGTTGAGACTGACCGTGCCGGACTCTGCGGACAGTATGTGGGACAGACAGGACCAAAGACCGACTCGGTGGTTGCCAAGGCTCTGGACGGAGTACTGTTCATAGACGAGGCTTACTCACTGGTTCCTGAGGCTGGTGCAGGTAACGACTACGGTCAGGAGGCAATATCAACCATACTGAAGCGTATGGAGGACTATCGCGACCGTCTGGTTGTTATCGTGGCTGGATATAAGAACGAGATGCAGCGCTTTATCGACTCTAACCCCGGTCTGCAGTCGCGTTTCAACCGCTACATCGACTTCCCTGATTACTCAGGCGATGAGCTATCGCAGATTTTCAAGATGTACATGAAGAAGAATCAGTACACACTATCGAAGGAGGCAGAGGCTTATCTCAAGGAGCGTTTTGATTACACTGTGGCTCATAAGGATCGCAACTTTGGTAACGCCCGTTATGCACGTAACGTGTTTGAGAAGAGTATTCAGGCTCAGGCCAACCGATTGGCTAACGAGAAGGATTTGGATAAGGACAAACTTACCGAACTTACGATTGATGACCTTAAGGGCGGTTTTGCTTCGCGCGCTAATATATAAATAGGTATAGCTGATGAATAAGAAGATGATTACGATATTGGGACCAACGGCTTCGGGCAAAACGCCCGTAGCCGCCCATCTGGCTGCTAAGATAGGTGGAGAGATTATATCTGCCGACTCACGCCAGGTGTATCGTCGTATGGACCTTGGAACAGGTAAGGATTTGGAGGATTACGGCGGTGTGTCGTATCACCTTATCGACATCTGTGAGCCAGGTACCAAGTATAATCTCTTCCAATATCAGCAGGACTTTTTCGATGCCTATCAGGACATACAGAGTAGGGGGGCAGTGCCCGTGCTTTGTGGCGGTACAGGTCTTTACATTGAGGCGGTGCTGAAGGGCTATAAGCTATCGCCCGTGCCTCAGAACCAAGCGTTGAGGGATAGTCTGGAGGGCAAGTCGCTTGATGAACTTACCAAGATGCTTGCCGACCTGAAAGCCAAGACGGGCTCGAACATGCATAATACTACCGATGTAGACTCGTGTCAGCGTGCCATACGCGCCATCGAGATTGAGACATATAATATTGACAATCCTGTGCCGCGTCGCGAGTTGCCACCTGTTGATTCGCTCATCATCGGAATCGACATAGACCGCGAGTTGCGTCGCGAGAAAATCAGCCGCCGACTAAAAGCGAGACTGGACGAAGGAATGGTCGACGAAGTGCGTAAATTACTCGACGAAGGAATTGCGCCCGAAGACCTTATTTACTACGGATTGGAGTATAAATTCTTGACAGAATATATCACAGGCGTAATCACTTACGATGAGATGTTTACCCGTTTGGAGATAGCCATTCATCAGTTTGCCAAGAGGCAGATGACATGGTTCCGTGGCATGGAGCGTCGCGGGTTCACCATCCATTGGATTGACGCCACCCTACCTATGGACGAAAAAGTGGAAAAAATTATAGAATTATGGCAGTAGAATCAACAAGATGGGGCATACTTTATTGCCCGAAGACAGGACTACTCTTCAACCCTCGCAAGCGTTGGGAGAAGATACAGAAGGTGCTCGACGAGCGCAAGGTGCTTTACGACTTTGTGCAGAGCGAGACAGCCGACAGTGTGGAACGACTGGTAAAGATGATGATATCTAATGGCTACAAGACCATTGTTATCGTTGGTGGCGACTCGGCACTTAACGATGCAGTTAACTGCCTTATGATGGAAGAGAAAGTCGTGCGCGACGAGATAGCACTCGGCGTTATACCAAACGGTGTGCTAAACGACTTCGCAAAGTTCTGGGATTTCGTCGATGACGAGATAGAACAGACCATCGATTGGCTGATACAGCGCCGCATACGAAAGATTGATTTGGGCTGCGTTCGCTACACAAACAAGAAAGGTGACAAATGCCACCGATATTTCTTGAATTGTATTAACATCGGACTTACTGCAGATATCATGAATCTGCGCCGACAGACACGCCGACTCTTCGGCTCTCACACTCTAGCTTTCATCGTGTCGGTATTCGTAATGCTGTTCCACCGCATGGAGTATAAGATGAAGCTGAAAATAAATAGCGACGTCATCGATCGCAAGGTGATGACGGTGTGCATTGGCTCTGGTCCCGGTTACGGCCAAACCCCAAATGCAGTGCCATATAACGGCATGCTCGATGTGAGCGTGGTGTATCACCCAGAGGTGGTTCAGCTCATTGAGGGCTTGTGGCTGTTGGTGGCTGGACGATTCCTTAATCACCGCAGCGTTCACCCATATCGTACACGTGAGGTTGAGGTGGAATACGCCAAGAAAGCTATTGTGGGAATAGACGGGCGAATGATGAAAACACCCGTTGGTTCGTACAAGATAACCGTGGAACAAGAAGTTGTAAATTTTTTGATACCAAGCTGAGAATTAAGGCCCGCAAACGATGCGAGCCTTTTTCTTTAATTATCAATAATTGTTAAATATGCCTCGCAAAACCTTGTACTTAGCGGATTTTTGCCTACCTTTGGAAAATCAAACTTGAATATTCACTAAATAATACCTTTAGACAGGAACTATGAGCTACCTACGTTTAGAAAAAGCCGTGATGACTAACCTGCAAGATAGTCTCCGCCGTGAGTTCCTCCGAACAAACCGTTCGGGCGCCTATAGCAGCTCTACACTTGTAGACTGCAATACGCGAAAGTACCACGGATTGCTGGTAGTTCCCGTACCCGAGCTGGACGATGAGAACCATGTGCTCTTGTCATCGCTCGATTGTACGGTAATACAGCATGGAGCCGAGTTCAACCTCGGATTGCACAAGTATCAGGGCAACAATTTCAGTCCTAACGGACACAAGTACATCCGTGAGTACGACGCCACCGAAGTGCCTACTACTACTTATCGTGTTGGTGGTGTTATTTTAAAGAAGGAGATTGTCTTCCAGCATTACGAAGATCGCATCCTTATCCGTTATACCTTGGTCGACGCACACTCTGCTACTACACTGCGTTTCCGTCCGTTCCTGGCATTCCGAAGCGTTCGCCAGTTTACACACGAGAACTCTACAGCAAGTCGTGAGTACAGCGCTGTTGATAATGGAATCAAGACCTGTATGTATGCCGGATATCCCGACCTTTACATGCAGTTCTCGAAGAAGAACGAGTTTATCTTCATGCCCGACTGGTATCGCGGCATAGAGTATCCTAAGGAGCAGGAGCGTGGTTACGCCTCAAATGAGGACCTCTACGTGCCCGGATATTTCGAGATGCCTATCAAGAAAGGTGAGAGCATCATCTTTGCTGCTTCTACTTCGGCCATTAAGCCATCGGCAATGAAGAAACTCTTCGACGACGAGGTGGCCGACCGTGTGCCACGTGATAACTTCTATCACTGTCTGGTTACCGCCGCCCACCAGTTCCACCGCAAGGAGAAGAACAAGGACCGCTACCTTATGGCCGGATATCCTTGGTTCAAGTGCCGCGCACGCGATACATTTATCGCTCTGCCCGGACTTACACTTGCCATCGGTGAGATTGACTATTTCGAGAAGGTGATGAAGACAGCTGAGCGTGATCTCAGAGC
>Ga0265299_10005055_pt1 | contig 12324 bp, 8 predicted proteins | sample AusTroGonzalo_MG_4_FD_193485 | JGI IMG/M metagenome (GOLD analysis project Ga0265299, IMG submission 193485) | Bovine rumen microbial communities from tropical cattle in Woodstock, Queensland, Australia - Gonzalo_02 | ecosystem: Host-associated > Mammals > Digestive system > Stomach > Rumen ...
GGATTGTGGTGGCTATGGCGATAAGACAACCGGTTGTGAGCGTTCTTGGTCACGTGGACCATGGTAAGACAAAGCTTTTGGACAGGATCAGGGGAACATCGGTGCAGGCCCGCGAGGCAGGCGCCATAACTCAGCACATCGGTGCTACCGAAGTTCCCATAGAGCACATCTACAAGGTGTGCAAGCAGCTCATCGGGAACAAGAAGTTCGGCGTTCCCGGATTATTGTTCATAGACACCCCCGGACATCATTCTTTCATAACGCTCCGCGCAAGGGGAGGTTCCCTCGCGGACATCGCCGTCTTGGTCATCGATATTAGGGAAGGAATAATGCCCCAGACCATCGAATCCATCAGGATCCTGAGGCAGTACAAGACTCCGTTCGTCATAGCCCTGAACAAGGTCGACACCATCGAGGGATGGATCTCTGAGGAAGGGAGACCATTCATCTTATCGGAGAAGCAGCAGCAGGCCCACACGATCGAGGTGTTCAACGACAAGCTGTACACAGTCATCGCCCAGCTCTCCGAGCAGGGCATCTACGCCGACAGGTATGACAGGATCGATGACTTCACCAAGAACGTCGCTCTAGTCCCCATCTCAGCAAAGGAAGGGGAGGGAGTGCCCGATCTCCTTCTGGTCCTTATCGGTCTGGCCCAGCGCTTCCTGGAATCCCAGCTGGAGAAGGGAGAGGGACCCGGAAAGGGAACCATCCTGGAGATCAAGGAGGAGAAGGGTCTCGGAAAGACACTGGACATGATCCTCTACTCCGGTACGATCAAGAAGGGGGACATGGTCGCCCTGGGAACCAGGGGAGCACCTGTTGTAACCAAAGTCAAGGCGATCCTGAAGCCCAAGCCGCTGGACGAGATCCGCGACCCCAGGGACAGGTTCGATTCAGTCCCCGTCCTGCACGCGGCAGCGGGAGTGAAGATCTCCTGCCAGAATGTCGAGGGGGTCATCGCGGGAGCGCCCATGATCGTCGTGAAGAACGAGAAGGATCCCGCAATCAAATCGCTCCAGGAGGAATCTACAGTCAAGATCGAGACCACCGAGAACGGTATCTCCATCAAGGCAGACGCAGTCGGTTCCCTGGAAGCATTGGCATTCGAGGCTAAGGCCAACAACATCCCGATCCGCAAGTACGGTGTCGGAGAGATCACCCGCAGGGATATCGTCGAGGCCGCATATGGAGACAAGAAGAACTGCGTCCTCCTGGGATTCAATTCTACGCTTTCCAAGGATGCCGAGGCGGAGCTCGCGTTGCATCCCGAGCTCAAGGTCATCACCAACCAGATCGTCTACAAGCTCATCGAGGATTACATGGAGTGGGTGGACGAGTCCAAGAGGCAGGCAGAGGGCGACAAGAGGGCCGAGTTCTCGTTCCCCGCCAAGTTCAAGATTTTACCCAACTGCATATTCCGCGCCAACAAGCCCGCCATCGTCGGCGTCAGGGTCCTGGCCGGAAGGATCAGGCCCGGTGAGAACCTCATAGGTCCCGACGGACGCGATTGCGGTAGGATCAAGTCGATCCACACCGGAGAGGAGACCCTCAAGGAGGCCAAGCAGGGCGAGGAGGTCGCCGTCGGTATCGACGGAGTCACCGCCGGCAGGCAGATCAACGAGGAGGACGTCATCTACGTCGACCTCATCGGTTCCGCCATCAAGCCTCTGAAGGAGATGGACCTCACCGAGGATGAGAAGATGGCCCTGGAAGAGACCATCGCCATCAAGCGCAAGGACGAGCCCTTCTGGGGAATGTGAAGCATCAGGCGTCTTCTTTCTTCGTCTCAGAATGCGACAGCACGCTCCTGAGGATTACTATCGCGATTGTCAGCATGATGGCCATCATTATGACGTTGGTCAGGTCTACCGACCAGTAGATCATTTCCATGGAGTACTGGGCGGCGATGAAATAGAACGAGATGAAGAAGATCTCCCTCAGGAACATCAGGATCGTTGATACCACGGCCTTCCTTAGCGCCTGAATCATGGACGAGCACACCCTTATGATCCCCAACGCCACGGGCACCAGCGAATAGATGCGGATGGCCATTATCATCTCATCCTTCAGGGGCTCCATGTCCCCAGAATAGGTGTACAGGCTTGCCAGCTGAGGGGCCAGAAGGAACATGATAATTCCCATGACGATCCCTATGATGATTACGGTCGATAGGGAGTATCTGAACGTAGCGCGTATCTTGTCATTGGCGCGTTGCCCGAGCTGAGCAGAGATAAGAGGTATCAGAGCGGATGCCATAGCGGCGGCCGGAAGGATCGCGATATCGACGAACCTGAACGCGTTCGAGTAGATGGCCAGGCCGTCAGGCCCTCCGCAGCTAGCGATGATGCCGTCCTCGGGGATGATCATCAGGCAGATAAGCAGAGCCTCGATCGTGAAGGGCACTGCGACCACGGCGATGTCCTTCAGAAGTTCCGCATCGAATCTGAAACCGTGTAGACGCGGTGTTATGTACATCTTCCCTCTGGCGAAGAACAATATCCCTACCAGCGTTGAGACTATCATCGAGATGCATGTTGCCCATGCCGCACCTTCCAACCCCCATCCTAACATGTAAATGAAGATCGGATCCAGCACGATATTGAGGACAGATGCGGTCACCGATATCGCCATGGACTTCTTTGCAGCCCCTTCAGAACGTACAAGGCCTATGACTAGACCGTTTATGATCAGCGGGAGGGAGCATATGATGAACGGCATCAGGTAATCCATTCCGAGGTCGGTGTTGTATCCGTTACCTGCTACGGATATCAGGAACTCGCCGCAGAGGAACATGACTGCCATCGTGACGAACGATAAGAGAATGGAGACCATCACAGCCTGGGATGCGATCCTGTCTGCCTTGTCCTTATCGTTCTTCCCCAGGGATAGCGCTATTGCACCGGAAGCACCGACTCCCAGGGCCAGGCCTACGGAGACTATGATGCGGTATACCGGTGAGGCCATCGTAATCGCGGATAGGGCGTCGGGTCCCAATCCTGCGCACCATAGGGAATCTATGAACGTCTGCAAGGTGGAGATCAGTATCGCCACGAAAAGGGGGATGGTTAGATGGAACAGCGCCCTCTTGGGATCGCTGAGCATCATCTCCAGATCCTTCGTAGGTCCGTCCATGACGGATGCTAGGAGCAGTCATTATAAAAATTCTCTAGAACAGGGAACAGACAGCTCGGAATCAGGGTTCCATGTTTCGGATAATCACATCGATAATGGGGCGAAAAAAGGGTCTTTACGAGCATGGATAACATGTCATTGTTAACCTGTTATTGGATAGTATGGATGTATCACAATATTATTTGTCCTCTTTATTTGACTATATCTGGCACATTTACCATACTTTTTTAGGATTAACAAAACATTTTATATTAGTTAAACTGTCCTTCTTCTGTTGGAAGTATAATCCAATTCAATGAGGTTTTATCATGGAACAGAAAACAATGATTGCCGTTGTTGTCGTGGTCATAGTGGCCATTGCAGCAGTCGGCGCATTCCTCCTGTTGAACAACGGAGGCGGCGAAAAAGAACCGACCTACGACATCCCCGATAATACAAGGATGCTGGTCTTCGGAAACGCCAACAACGATGATTATCTAGACAGCAAGGATCTGACATTCCTCAAGGCAATTGTCGACGGATCAGCTACTTGGGACAAGAAGATCAACATCTTCGCAGACACCAACACTGACGGAACCGTTGACCAGAAAGACGTCGATCTTCTGAGCGACATCCTCGCAGGAAAGAAGACAACCATGTACTATCTCAACTGGCATGGAAACGTCAGGTCCATCAACTATCCTCTCTCCGGTAACATTGCAGGCAGTTACGTCGACATCGCCGCACTCGCCTGGATCGCCGGATGCTACGACGACATCACTTCTATCAGGCAGACCCAGCAGAACCTGGACAGCCTTGACCCCGTCCAGTTCCCTGGAGCAGCAGGAAAGTGGAAGACCGTCAGCGACGAAACCAACACCACCTTCAGTGTCCAGGAGCTTCTGGCCCAGAAGGTAAAGGTCGTTCTGACCGACCCCGACTTCATCGAGGGCAACGGACTCCTCGAGAAGATGCACGCAGCAGACAAGGACATGAACGTCATCGAGCTCCCCATCAACAGGGCAGTCGGAGACGTCGACTGGACCCACACCATCGTCACCCTCGGAGCAATGTACAACAACCAGGATGCTACCAAGGAATACGTTGAGTTCGTCCAGAAGGTCGAGAAGAAGATCAAGGAGAAGCTGGACTACATCAAGCAGAAGTACCCTGACCAGACCTTCCTCATCTGTTACGAGCCCACCAGTGCTCTCGTTACCGACCTCGATATCTTCGGAAAGACCGACGTCCAGTACGGAGATGTCATCAACATGGTCAGGCTCCCCCTCACCTGTGCTCTCCCTCCGATGGCAGACACCGGATACATCGAGGGATACAAGATCGAGGATGTTATCACCCTGAACCCCACCGTCATCTGTATCGAGTCATGGGGTAAGATCAACACCATGACCGAGGAACAGTACAGAGAGGTTATCGAGAAGTGGGTAGGATACTTCTCCAAGACCGGTGCATACGCCAACAACAAGGTCGTCACCTTCGCATACGAGGTCTACGGAACCGTTCCCGGAATCGCAGGAATGATCTACATGGGATCTCTCATCTGGCCCGATGCATTCGACCCGATGGAGGGTATCGCATACCTCAACGAGTACTACCAGAACTTCACTCCCATGGGTGAGGACTTCGACGTAACCGAGCACTATGGATTCTTACCCGAAGTGTGGGGTTCCGCTTAAAACAGATCAAAACCGAGTATGCCGGAAACGGCATACTCCCCCTTTTTTCGGGAAGGTGTGTCCCATGGGACAGTATTTCGACAATGTAAACGACGACCCGTTGGTAAGCAATGATGTTAACACGTCGATTGTTGCATGGGACCAAGGGATAGAAGAAGAGGACGAGATGTTCACACAGACCGTCCACGAGTATTCTCGTCTCAGGAGGATGAAGTATGTCTTCATCGCAGCCTGTCTGGTCTTCATCATAGGAGCTATCTCTGTCTCCGTTACCATAGGATCATATGATATCGGATTCCTGAAGGTCTATGAGCTCATCTGGGCGCATATCACCAATTCAGTAACCCCTGAGGATGCCACAGCAGACTACGTCGTCTGGGAACTGAGGCTTCCGCGTATAATCACAGCCATCTTCGGCGGAGCCGCCTTGGCAGTCGCCGGAGCAGTAATGCAGAGCGCTCTCAAGAACCCCCTGGCAGACTCCTACACCACCGGAGTCGCATCAGGAGCGGGTTTCGGAGCCGTCGTCGCTATGACCTTCGGAATCGTATTCGGTTCGATGAGTTCCGTTGTCATCTTCGCATTCCTTTTCGCGTTGATCCCCATCGGAATTATCATAGCGATCTCAAGATTCACAAGTTCATCACCCACCACCATGATCATGGCTGGTATGGGTACCATGTACATTTTCAACGCAATGACCACAGTCATCATGCTGTATGCAGATCCCCAGGCACTGAAGACCATGTACGCATGGCAGGTGGGTTCGCTAGGACTGTCCGATTGGTCCTACGTCCCCATGATCGTGCTGGTATCATCGATAGGCGTCTTCATCTCATGCCTCATGGGCGGGAAGCTCAATGTCCTCGCCACTGGTGATGAGAGCGCCAAGGCCCTGGGAATCAACGCGGACAAGCTCAGGATCCTCCTGCTCCTCCTGACAGGAATCCTGGCCGCAGGTATCGTCAGTTTCATCGGTCTAGTCGGATTCGTCGGATTGGTGGCCCCGCATATCTGCCGTATGTTCATCGGTGCGGACAACAAGTTCCTGCTACCGGCATCCGCGATATTCGGTTCGGTGCTGATGCTGTTGGCCGATCAGATAGGAATGGTAATGTTGGCAACGCCGCTCCCCGTAGGAGTAGTCATGGCATTCTTCGGAGGACCGCTGTTCATTTGGTTGATCCTCAGGAGAAGCAGCAAGGCTTGGTGATATCATGACAACGATAGAATTCAAGAATGTAAACTTCGGATACTCTGAAGATCACATAGTGCTTCATGATGTCAACCTGGTCATGGACAAGCCGGGGCTCTATTGCATCCTCGGACCGAACGGTGTCGGTAAATCGACCATCGTGAAGTGCATAAACAAGATCAACGAGCCCCTGTCCGGAGACGTCTTCCTTGACGGAGTGAATCTGAAGGACATGGAGCTGAAGGACATCTCGAAGAAGGTGACCTTCGTTCCCGCGCATCAGACCGATGCGTTCTCCATGTCCGTGATAGATACGATCCTGATCGGAAGGTACAACAAGAGCAAGTGGGGATCCCAGAAACAGGACCTTAAGAGAGTATACGAGACGATGAGATTGCTGCACATCGAGGATCTCACCTACCGCAAGTACAACGAACTGTCGGCAGGTCAGCACCAGAAGGTGACGATCGCAAGGGGTCTCGTACAGGACACTCCCGTCCTCATCTTGGATGAGCCCACGGCAAACCTCGATGTCCAGTATCAGGTCTACATCACTGAGATGCTGCGCGCCATCGCAGAGAAGAGGAACATGATCATCCTGATGATCAGCCACGACCTCAACATCACAGCGAAGTATGCACACTACGTGATCATGCTCGCAAGGCCCGGAGTCATATTCGCGACGGGAAAGCCGGAGGACATACTGAGTACCGAAGTCATAGAGAAGGTATACAGTATCAAGAGCCGTATCATCCCCGACCAGGTATGCTCCGAGAAGACCGGAACATGTCTGGAAGTGGCGCACGTCATCCTTGACGAAGCGATAATGACCAAGGACACCTATTGATAAACAACGATGCTGCCCGACGAGGGCAGCATCTTCCTTTTCCTTAGTCTGTTTTCCCTTTCTCCATTGTAACAATGATTAAAATGGACCGGGGTCTATTGGAATGATAGTCTGATTCGGGAAGAATCAGGCTATTGAAGGGAGAAGGTAGGTCGGGCGATGGCGTTGTTTTCAAGAACGGATCCGGAGAAGGATACGGCCATAATGCTGGGTGATCCAAAGAAGGCCATCTACGTCACCGTTCTGCCATTCTTGTTGTCGATCCTAATCGGCCAGATCAACATGCTGGCCGACGTCATGTGGTGCTCCGGATTGGGTTCTGACTACGTCAGCGCGATCCAGGTGGTTTCGCCTATCTACTGGGTGGTGTTCGATGTCGGTCTCGGAATCGGCCTGGGATGCAACGTCATCATATCGCATCGCATAGGCGAAGGGAACAGGGCCGGAGCGCAGAACCTCATCCCTCAGGGAATGGTCCTTGCGATAGTCATCGCGGCTATGCTGGCCCCGTTGATGTATCTGCTCATCACCCCTATGATGTCGTGGATGGGTGCCGAATCACTTACCGAAATGACCCTGTCCTACATGACCCCGATCCTCCTGTTCAACGTTTTCCAGGTTTTGTCCCCAACGCTCTCCGGTTTCCTCAGAGGCGAGGGCGCGGCCAAGAAGTCTAACTACTCCATCATTGTCGGCACGGTGGCGAACATCATCCTCGATCCCATTCTCATCTACGGATTGGATCTGGGTGTCCAGGGAGCGGGAATCGCCACGGCCATCTCGTTCATCATCAACACATCAGTCATGCTGTGGCTTTACCTGTCAGGCAGGACGACCCTCAGGATGACATTCGAGGGTTTCAAGGTCCAGCTCTCGGAAATGAAGGAGATAATGGTCATAGGTCTCCCCAAGATGCTGGAGATGTTCACCATGGATGCCATGGATGCGGTGAACCGTGTGTTCCTGATCATGTGCGGAGGGGTTGATGCAGTCACACTGTTCTCCGTTCCATTCCGCCTGCTTATGCTTGCGGCCATGGTCCCCAACTCGTTCGCTCTCGCACTTACCCCAGTATCCTCAGCTAACATAGGTGCGAAACGTCCTGATAAGTCCGCATATGCGTTCAAAGTCTGTGCGAAATCGATACTGCTGATCACAGGCACCCTCCTGGTGGTGTATCTACTGCTTGCGGATTTCCTTGTGATACCATTCGTGCAATCGGAATCGATGATCGTATTGGAGCCTCAGCTGATCGACATCATCCGTATCGATGCGTTCATGATACCTGCCATAGGGATGGCGTTCCTGTGCGGATCCATGCTGCAATCCATGAGGCATCCGATGCTGGCCCTCATGATGACCCTATTGCGTACGGCATTGACTACAGTGATGTTCGCTTGCCTCTACACGACATCGGTCGAGATCATGTGCATAGGGATGGTAGCGGTCCACATCGCAGCGGCCCTGATATCGTTGCTGGTAACAAGGGTGAGTATCAAGAATATGATCCTGTCGAACAGTCCTAGGCCGGTGTAAAAGTTGTAAATGGTTTACCGGACGCCGCACTTCGGCATCCGGGATCATTGTGATTTCATTTGAGGTGCTTCTGAGCTTCCTCGACGGTCGCACCGTGGAGGACGATGTCCGATACGGCGCTCATCATTCCGCGGACGTTCTTGTGCTGGAAGATGTTCCTTCCCATGGACACTCCGTGACCTCCTGCCTCCAGGGAGTCATGGACCATGTTCAGCACATCTAGGTCGGAATCCATCTTGGGCCCGCCAGCGATGACGACGGGAACGACGGTTCCCTTCACGACCTCCCTGAAGGAGTCGATGTCTCCGGTGTAGCTGCATTTGACTATGTCCGCTCCCAGTTCTGTGGCGACCCTCGCAGCGTGTGCGATTGCCTGGGGGTCGAACGAGTCCTTGATCTTGGGTCCGCGGGGGTAGGCCATGGCGATGAGGGGCATTCCCCACTGGCGGCATTTCCTCGACACCATTCCCATGTCCGAGAGCATCTGGGGTTCGCACTCCGCACCGACGTTGATGTGCATCGAGACCGCATCGGCTCCCATTGAGAGAGCCTCCTCGACTGTGGCCACGAGGACCTTGTTGTTGGAATTGACACCGATGTCGGTAGATGCGGAGAGGTGAAGGATGAGACCGACGTCATGACCGGACGTCCTGTGTCCGAGGGGGACTATTCCCTTGTGCATGAGTACTGCGGTCGCTCCACCCTCGACGACGTCGTTGACCGTGGTCTTCATATCCGTGAGTCCCGCGATGGGGCCCACGCTGATACCGTGGTCCATGGGTACGATTACCGCATTTCCGCTCTGTCTGTCCATAATCCTCTCGATCCTGATGTTCTTTCCGTACATTTCAGTCACCGTGCTACGTGCTAACACGGGACACTATAGAACCGTTGTATATAACCGTTATCCTGCCCGATTGTTGACCGTAGTATACGTCCCTTATATTCATGGACTTATGGTCAACTGTCGGTGTGCAAATTGAGCAGAAGAACCGACGAAAAACCAGTGATAAGAGATGAGCCTTGTTATGATCAGCCATTCAAAACGATCATGACTGATGGCGTACTGACGGCCAACATATTAGGGGATTTTGTGGAGGAGCTCAGGGGAAAGGATCCCGAGTTCATCTTGTCATGTCTAGACCTCACTGATGAGAAAAAGATCAGAACTAGGAATTCCGAATCTTCCTCGGTTACCAACGGATCCATCTACAGGGACCTAATCTACGATGTCAATATTCCTGGGGACAAGGAAATCAAAGTGATAGTCAACTTGGAAGCGCAGTTGGATCCGAATCCAGGATACCCTCTAGAAGCTAGAGCAAACTACTATCTGGGAAGAAGCATAAGCGATCAGAAGGCGGAGATTGGTGATGACTATTCAAAATTGAGTAAAGTTTATTCAATATGGTTCATCATGGAACCTCCTAAGGTTCTTTCTAATTCTGTCATCAGGCATAAGATGGTAGGCAGTTACGACAAAGGTTTCGAAGCATCCATTGATGTCCCGATATGCGATTATGGGGAGATAATTATGGTCTACCTGGGAAAGCTGGGTGACAAGGGATTGACTACAATGGGGCTTCTCAACACTATATTTTCGAAAGATATTGGGAAAGAGGAGAGGTCCAGGCGTATCGGAGAAGGGTTTCTTTCGTTGAAAGTGGCCTCTTGACATTGCATCATTGAGATGTCGAATAAAGCTTGCGCTAAAACCAATCAGAATCAGAAGATGATGTCGTTAAGATGTGAACCATAGTTCGATCACGGAGTGTCCGAAATCCCATTTTCTTATCCCCGCGGTCTGTGCCTGCATAACGATGTCGGTCTTGGTCGTTCGGGCATGGTCCAAGTTTAAGCGACGTGGTCACCCTCTTTGAAGAGGGGCCGACAAAACCCTTCCGCGATCCGATCCCTCGCGACCTTACGACACGTCCGTGACGTCTCACAGGTTCATACCTGTCCCGATGGTGAATAAAGGATGCCCCTTTTCAACCTCCGCAGGAGGTTGTAGGGGTGCATCCGACCTTCGAGCGTGATGTTCTCATGCCTTCACCGGCGATGAGAATCTGTATACCTGATGCCTGGTCATCATAGCCCAGATTATACAGACCAATTTCCTCATCGCCGCTGTCACCGCCTTCCAATGCGGCATAATCTCTTTCTTCCGCTTGTAGAATCTGGCCAGATCGCTGTCCGGATAGTATATCGGATGCTTCGCGACCACATTCGCGAGATATTTGCGTACAAGCGGGTCGCCCCGCTTGTTGATGTGTCCGTGAAGATCGCGGTCCCCTCCGGATTCATGCCTGGTGATCTTCAATCCGAAATACGATACGAGACTCTCCGGAGTCTCGAATCTCTCTATCCCGTCGATCACGGTATAGATCGTCGCAGCCGTCTGGATGGCTATACCTTTGATCGACATCAGATTCCTCACATCCTCGTTGTTCTTGAACAACGATTCCAGACCTTCTCTGGCCATGTCGATATGTTCCATCGCAGAGGCCATGTCCTCGACCATTATGGTCAAGGCCAGATGATCCAGAGACTTGAGATACTTCATGGCCTTATCTGAATAGACGTTCTTGAGTCCCTTCGGCAGATGGATGTCGAACATGTCCATATATGCCTGGATCCTGAGATTCAGCTTGTCCCTCTGCTCGCTGCAGTCATTCATCACCCTGCACAGTTCCTTCGCCTTCATCGAATCGATGTCGGCGAAGTGAGCAAGGGCGTATTCCCTGCGACCTGTGAAATGGTCCTTGCACATCCTGGCCAGCTTGGTAGCATCTTCAAGATCCGTCTTGAAATCCGTCTTGGATATCTCCGTCACACATCCGTGTCCCGTGTGGAGGCCCTCCACACGGTACCCTCTGCTCTTGAAGAAGTGGTACACCCTATGAGCGGTGGTCAGGTTCTCGAAGAGGATGTACGAATCCTTCGGAGAATAATGGTCGATGATGAAGGAGTACCCTTCATCGTTGGTTCCAAAATCGATGATCTGGTCGATGACCTTCTCATCATCGTTCATTACAACAGCAGTACAAATTGACTTATGTACATCAATTCCAATGTAGTTCATGGCCTCTTGCCTCCGTTTTCTTTGCTTCAATTCAAACGAAGCAAGAGGCCACTTTTAACGAAATCGTTTGGATGGGGGCGGGTTCAGTACGAAATCAGAAGGTGAATCTGACGGTTCCGTATCCGCTTCTGGATTGTCCGAAGGAGAATCTCACTCCCTGGGCTCCCTCGTCGACCTCGGAGGGTGCGGGGAGGGCTGAGAACGACTGAGCCGCGGGAAGTGCGAACACAGAGGGCTCGACGGTCCCGGTGGGCTGCTCCTCCGATACGGTGGCCGAATCGATGGCCATAGGGATATCCTCCGCTATAACGACCTCCTCGGTGATCTTCTGGAGCTTTCCGTCCTTGAAGACGAAGCGGCTCGTGCGGACCTTCCTCTCGGATGCGCCCGCAGGAACGATCTGGAGATTCTCCTGGTTGATCGCCGCGTTGTCCTTGACGGGGATCAGGAGTCCCGATGCGCTGTTGGTCTCCGCGATGGTTCCGGTCTCCCCGGAGGCTGCGGCGACGGCATCCGTGACCTGCCTGTCGATGGGGTCGATATCGATCCTGCTGACCGATACGGTGGCCGCTACGAACATGGCGGACTTGATGAGGTCGTCCTCTGCCATCCTGTAGCCCTCGAATCCCTCTACGGCGGCATCGGTGACATCCCACTCGGGGATGACGGCGACAGCCTTGGGGTACTCGGGCCTGATGGTTCCGAAGGCGAGGAATGCATCCGCCGCCTCGTCGGTGACCTCCCAGACGGGTGCGATCTCCCAGGTGGTCTCCTCGGGGATCATTGAAATGTAATCTGCAAATGTCTCTGCGCATGCCTCGGTGACGTCCCACTCGGGAACCGCTGCCGG
>Ga0265299_10005056_pt1 | contig 12324 bp, 7 predicted proteins | sample AusTroGonzalo_MG_4_FD_193485 | JGI IMG/M metagenome (GOLD analysis project Ga0265299, IMG submission 193485) | Bovine rumen microbial communities from tropical cattle in Woodstock, Queensland, Australia - Gonzalo_02 | ecosystem: Host-associated > Mammals > Digestive system > Stomach > Rumen ...
CAGCTGTTCCAGCAACTCGCCCTTGCGTATTTCCAGTTCCTGACGTATCAGGTCCTTCGTGCGCTCCACGCTGTGGCGCAGCACGTCGCTGACGGTGAGGAACTGTGGTTTCTGGTCGCTGATGACACAGCAGTTGGGCGAGATGTTGATTTCACAGTCCGTGAAAGCATAAAGCGCATCGAGCGTCTTGTCGGAGCTGACGCCAGGTGCCAGATGCACCAGGATCTCCACTTGCGCACTCGTCAGGTCATCGACACGTTTAGCCTTGATTTTTCCTTTCTCGATAGCCTTGGTGATGCTCTCTATCAGCGTGCTCACTGTCTTCGAGTAAGGCAGCTCTCGGATGACCAGCGTCTTCTGGTCCAGCTTCTCAATCTTGGCGCGCACCTTCAGCACGCCGCCACGCTGGCCGTCGTTGTATTTCGTCACATCGATACTGCCACCCGTCTGGAAGTCAGGATAGAGTTGGAACTCCTGGCCGTGCAGATACTGGATGGCGGCATCGCAGATGTCGTTGAAGTTATGGGGTAGAATCTTCGAACTCAGGCCTACGGCGATACCCTCGGCTCCCTGCGCCAGCAGCAACGGGAACTTCACGGGCAGCGTGATGGGCTCCTTGTTACGGCCGTCGTAGGACAGCTGCCAGTCGGTGGTCTTGGGATTGAAGACGGTATCCAAGGCAAACTTCGACAGGCGGGCCTCAATATAACGCGGAGCAGCAGCACGGTCACCGGTCAGAATATTACCCCAGTTTCCCTGTGTGTCAATCAGCAGGTCCTTCTGTCCCAGCTGCACCAGGGCGTCGCCGATGGAGGCATCGCCGTGAGGGTGAAACTGCATGGTGTGTCCCACGATGTTGGCCACCTTGTTGTAGCGACCGTCGTCCATGCGCTTCATGGAGTGCATGATACGTCGCTGCACAGGCTTGAAACCGTCCTCGATATTGGGAACGGCACGTTCCAGAATAACATACGAAGCGTAGTCGAGGAACCAGTTCTGGTACATGCCCGAGAGATGGTGTACGACTGCCGCATCGAAGCGGTTCACGGGTTTATAGTCTGAGTGCGCCTCACCAGCCTCCGGTGCTGGCTGTTCGCTGTTTGTTGTTGGCTCTTGGCCTTCCTTGAGTTCGTCGTCCATATTTGGCTTTAGGTCATTTGACTGCAAAGATACAAAAAAAAAGGAAAAGCGGAAAGTGAATGGTAAAAAAATTGCTTCCGCGTTCTCTTTTTATCGTGTCGACGGCGTCAGCACGACGCGTTGCAGGCGTAGCTTCGCCGTCGTCTCATCTACACTTTGCGCCGTCTTGTCATAGACGATGGAGCAGTCGCTGATGTCAATGTCCTTCACACAGTCCAGCCCCTTGATGCCGCCAGCCTTGATGCCCGTTTGGCAGCCTCGGCAGACCACATTCTTGATGTGTATGTCCTGGAACTGTGGCGACAGTCGGCGCATCTCGTCGGTAATGACAGGATCCTTGCCGTCGTCGCCTGCAGCACGATTCACGTAGTCGCACTGGAAACTGATAGCCTCATCCTTAATGTCGGCCATCACGATGTCGCTGACAAACAGGCGTTCCGTCCGTCCGCCACGGCCCACGCCGCTCTTGAAGCGCAGGCCCACGTCGGTACCGAGGAAGCGGTTACGGCGCACCACCATGTCGCGGATGCCGCCCACCGTCTCACTGCCCAGCACGAAGCCGCCGTGGGCATGAAACACGGTGTTGTCCTGTATCACGATGTCCTGACAGCCCCACACGTCCCAGCCTTTCTTCTGCGAACCACTCTTCATGCAGAGACCGTCGTCGCCGACATCCACCGTCGAGCGCACGATGAGCGCCTGATGGCAGTCGCTCAGGTCGATGCCGTCGCCGTTCTGCACGTTCCACGGACAGCGCACGGTGATGCCGTCGATGATGATATTGCGCGAGTAACAGGGATGCACGTGGAAACGCGGCGAGTTCTGGAACGTCACACCCTGCAACAGGATGTTCTCACACTGGTCAAAGCGCACCAGGTCGTTGCGCATACCCTCTTGTGCCTTGGCATCGGCTGCTATGTCGGGATAGCCACTCTTCAGCTGCCACGGATACCACAGGTCACCCTTCTCGGTCACCTGTCCGCCCATGTCGACGTACTGTTTCCACTCCACATCGCTCATCTTGCTGCGCTTCACAGGGCGCCACTGTTGGCCGTTGCCGTCGATGACACCCTCGCCGGTGATGGCAATGTTACGACACTTCGTCGCGCTGATGCAGGGACTGACGCGCTTCGACTTACTGTCGGCCGACAGATAGAGGCGCTTGTCAGGCGAGAAGTAGATAATGGCGTTACGGTCAAGCCGTAACTCAATGTTGCTTTTCAGTTCGATGGGACCCGTCAGCCATACGCCCTGTGGTACGACAAGTCGGCCACCGCCCTGCTTCTCCAGCTCCGCGATAGCCTTGCCGAACGCCTCAGTGTTCAGCGTCACGCCATCAGGCACGCCTCCATAGTCCGCAAGACTGACAGCGTTATTAGGAATCGTGACAGGCTCCACCGCCTTGACAGGTGTAGGCAGGTCAGCATAATACTGTTTGTAGTCGGCGGCCTTGATGCCGACGGCGAGTGCTGCGCAGAGCAGCAGAAGTGCGATTTGTTTCATGATATAGTCAGTTTTTTCGTCTTTGATGGCAAAGATACGAAAAATCAAGTAAAATCCAAAAGAAAAACGCTTTTTCTTTGTATTTGCGTCCTTCCTGGTATTGGAAAAGTGTAAGTTTTTCGCCTTTTTCTTACAATTTACCTTCAACGATTTCCGGAATATCACCTTCGACAATTATGCACATTTTTCTACGATGTGGCTTACTGCAAAAGAGGAATAAGGCGTATTTGGGCAATACGCATAATTCTGTTGTACAGATTTCGCCTAATTTCTACATTTGTCACACTCGACTCATACTTTAGGCAAAGTCCCATACCTGCAGGACAGTAGTCGGACACTTCAAGGGTGGTGGCAGAGGAGGATTCAATTTCTGTATTCTCAAACAAAACTGTGTCAACGTCTCCAGAGGCAGCCGTTACTGTGACTTTGGTTGGCAGAGACGGATTAAGAGTTGGGGACTCCACAAAGGTTTCTGCTGGTGTCTCTGGGGCAAAGTTCAGTAACATCTTGTAGTGAACGCCTGGCACCACCTCACCACTACCATATCGGACAAGAACTTTAAGAGCTGTTTTTGTCGGATTGAAGCGGATATACCGATTGCCGGGCACGCCCCATCTGGCATCAACATTGTCAATACTATCGGCAGTAGCTAAGTAAGGAACAAAAGGACCTAAATAATAATAATCTATATCATTGCTATTGCCAATCTCCGCCAGTCCGTCGAAAGCGTCAATGACAATTTCACGCTTAATCATCCATATATAGAACTCATTGGGGATGCGGTTCAGACGGTAACCCGTGCCGTCGTCGAACTCTGCGGTAGTAATGTCGGCCGTGAGGTCGACGGCCTTGCCCTCGTCTGTGGCACGCCAGAGGTTCCACAGCGGTTCCACCTCTTTCCACGTGGGAGCCTTGGTGTCAGTGGGGAAATTGGTGGCAAAAGCTTTTACTGCTTCTTCCGTTCCCTGTGGATAGGGAAAATAGGCGAAGTCGCCCATCACACGGGGCACGCGGAAACTCTTTTCCGGACCATAGAGAATAGCGGTTTTCTCCTGTCCGTTTTCCTGTATCGTCACCTCGGCAAAGGTGCGGTAGTAGTAGGTTTGGCCGGGCTGCAATGTTGCGCCTATATAATTCTTATCGTCAAACCGCAGAGTATATCTCGTTGTTTCATCCTCCCAGTTGTTATAATAATATTTAGAGGAAAAGTCATGGCCGACAATCATGAAATGGCAATGGTTAGCAGGCAGTTCCACTCCGTTGCGCCGAATCCTCAGTGACAGACCGCTGTAGGCATGATACTTCAGAGAGTCGCAGTGGTCCACTGTCAGTCCAGGTTCTGAGCCGAAGCACAGGCCGTGCCGAGCCTTGAAGTTGGCTGGCAGGTCATCCTGCCAAATGATGGCTACTGCGTACTTCCCGTCATCGTGCCAGGCCTGAGTGACGTTCCATTGATAGTTTAGGCCATTCTCGTGCTTTGTTGCGCTGTAGCCTGCATCCTGCACCTCAGGCGCAAATTCATACAGCCGGATGGTGGTAGTATCTTTCACGCCATTGATGTATTGACGGGTGGTGCCATCCTTCATGTGAATGACTATCATGTCCTGAGCCGTCATGCCGACCACATTGCTAACTGTCAGGGCTATTGCGATAAGAAATCTTTTTGCTTTCATGTATTTGTACCTCCTCCTTAATTATTCTTCGGGTATGTCTTTATTGTCATAGACGGCTTTGGGAACGAGTTCCAGATAGTCGAGTCTCAACTCCGTGTCTGTATTCCCCATATACTCTAACTTCAGGTAGCTATCACTTTTTCCGTCGGTTAGAATACGCCCCAATGGGCACCTTGTACATAGAGGATGCTCAGAAAGGTTGCCACCATATACTCTACAGACACTTGACACCCTCATGACTTGATTTTCTTCTGGTTGGCTCAAATTGAGCGATTCCACTGTTACTTGGCCATTCAGGTAGATCTTGATGGTGGGCTGAAACGAATAAGTATTGAATCCCAATCTTATCTCCCATTCGCCGGCTGGCAATGGGGGAAGTTTAATGGTGAGAGTACCACCATCGCCCTGTACTGCAACGTCATCGGCTAAATACATAGCATTTACAAGGCTTGTCCTGAGAGCTATCAGATCATTGTCCATATTCTCACCAGTAATGTTCTCCATACTGTCCCATTTATAAATGAAGCTGCGGCCATCAGGGTATGGGTGGAGTACATCAGTCATATCGTTATCCCAACGTGTTTTCTCTACATCACCTCTCAACTCATCGGCATTGTTCATGATATCTGGCGAAAGAGCCTTAAAGTCTACACGCCAGAGTTCACTACCCAACATCTCCTGAGTTGTCCTGTCGTAGGTTAGGATGCGATCGATGTAGAAGTAGTAACCATTGAAGGCCCTCTGCGTGAAAGGGTCGCTGTGGTTGCTATCGTCAGGTACAATCTTTGGGCCGCGCACCTGCATACCGTACTTGTCGGGGCCGTCCTTCAATCCACGCCGGTTCAGGTAGACAGCGCTTTCGTCACCTGCCATCGGGTAGCTGCACTTCAGCGAGGCATGGGGCATCAGTGTGGCATACCATGTGGCAATGTCAGCCTTTTCGGTATCTAATAAACAGTCGGTTATCTTACCATCGTAGAACGTCAGATACCAGTAGGTACAGCCAAAGGGTAGGATGTGATAGGCCACGAAACGGTTCAACGAATTGCGCGGATCCTTGGGGTTGCTCACGTCTACATCCTCAGGATAGGCTTCGTCGTAAACCTGCTTGGCGTAGGCTTTCAGTTGGTCGAGGTTGGTGATGCCTTGTGCAGCCAGCACATCGTCGGTCTCAACAAACAAGGTAAACATCTTGTAGCGCTCAGCATTGTACCATGCCACTTCAGTCCAAGTATGCGATTTGTACCTGTATTTTAATACATCAGGTGCCTGGTAATCCTCATAGATATAGTTGCACAGCGTCTTGTTTAGTCCCGTCTCCTTCAGGGCTTGACTGAAGAGTTGTGTCTTGGGGTCATCGGCAAGGATGTTGGGCAGGAAACAGGCATGGAACTCGTTGTTCTGCTCGTAGGTAATCTTTTCTATGTCGGAAGCCGGTATGGGCAGTTCGTCATTCACAACAACATACTGTTGGGCTGTAGCTGATACGCACAGTACCACGGCAACAAAGAAAAAAAGCAGTTTTTTCATGGCTTCATCAGTTTAAAGGTGAGACACTTGTTAATACTTACCACATAGATGCCGCGCGGCTTCTGCGTCAAGTCTATCGTAGCCCTTCTGTCATTGCGGTTCACAATTGCGTTCACGCTCTTGCCGTCGATGCTGAACACCTGCAGATGGTCTGATGGCAGAAGTCCGCTGGCACGCACTATGCCATCACGGGTTAGGTCAAATGTGACGCGCAGGGCGTTGTCTGCCTTCTGCTCATCGATGGCATTGGCGTCGGCTGTTCCGAAAGTCAGATCCTCAACCAGGTCTCGCTTAAAAGTCATGTATTTCTCACCGTCATCTTCCTGATAGAAAATCTTCATAAGGCCACGCCCACAACTGACAACTGGTTTCTGAACAGGCAGCATGAATTGCACCTTACTTCCATCCTTCAGATGTACATACAATACACAAAGATGAGGAAAATCTCCACTTTGTTCTCCTGGGCCATTGTTCGACTGGGCAGAACACGGCAAAAGAGTCATAAGCCCCATCAAAAGCAAAAGTACTACCTTCTTCATCATTAGGTTTGTTTGTTAGTCGGTGCAAATATAGTAAATATTATTATTCGATGCAAGCAAAACGGCGAAAAACATTTTTTAACTGTTACAGAGTAAAAAATATAATTCGTTGCAATAGAGCTATTTCCTAATTTTGTTAAGGAAAATGTACTCAAAATTGTAATGGCATATAATTAGGGGGTTTGGCGGTTTTTCCAGAAATGTTTATCTTTGCACTGTTTTGAAAACTATGATAGTTATGCAGAAATATCTTTTTATTTTTCTTCTTGCAGTGATAGTAGGTTGCAATCGGCAAAAGGAATCTGATTATGGTCAGTTGGTTCTCGTTGACAGCCTTCTCAGGAATGAATATTCAGACTCCGCTTTATCGATTCTGAATACGATTCATTTGCCGGATAGCCATGAGGAGTATAAGGCATATTATCATTTACTATTATCTCAAGCTCTTTACAAAACCTATTATCCAATTGAATCGGACTCCATGATTCAATTGTCGATAGATTATTATAAGAAAACGAAGAACAATGCGAAACTGCTTCAGGCCCTTCTTTATGATGGAAACATCCTGTATGGTTTGGGGCAAACCGCCAATTCATTACAGAGACTGAAAGAGGCAGAGCGTCTTGCAAAAGATGTGAATGATGATGTCCTGCGTCATAATGTCTATTTTTCTATCGCTTGTATTAATTCCTACAATGGTGAAAAATTGTTGGCTTTGGAGTATATCAGAAAAGCACTGAATCGTTCATTAAATACTGGCAGAAAAGACCATCTCGCCTATGATTATCAGAATTATTCCGTATATCATTACAACTTAGGCAATTATGATAGTTGCAAATATTACATTGATAAGTGCATTTCGCGGATTGACTACCTGCCCAAGGAACCTGCAGAACGTAGGGCAAAAGTATGGAAAAGTATGGGCTTTGCCTATTATTCTATAGACCGAAAACAATCAAGAGCGTTTTTGGAGAAGGCAATATCATTGGCTCCTATGGGTGAAGCCTATGGCGCCTTGGCAAGATTATGCCTTGAAGAGAACGATACAAGTAATGCTCGGTATCTCTTGGGTGAAAGCATAAAAGATGAAGCTTCCCCCTCAATAAGAATCGGGAATATGCAGTTGTTTAGCAAGATTGAGCAACAGCAAGGGAATTATAGACATGCGGCAGAACTGTCACAACTGGCGTGTGTCATGAAAGACTCGCTGACTCGGCGTCAACAAGAAGAGAACATTCGTGCACAACAGATAACATTTGACCGTCAAATGGATGCCAAGCAGGCAAACATTGCCCAGCGGTGGTTGTGGTATGGAATAGGACTTGCCATACTTGTTGGTAGTGGCGTGGTGCTAATATTAGTACGACGGTCGAGACTGGCAAAGCTGAAGTTGGATGATGTGAAACAGCAGGTAGAGCTATTACAAGTCGAGGGGCAACGAACAAACAAAGAAGTAGACAAACTAACTAACAAGGTGGAGAGTCTGAAGCGGAAACAGCAAGAGCAGGAAAAGGCAATGCGCAGCCAGCAGAAAGACTGGCAACGACATGGGCAAACCATAGAGCGAGGACACCGGCTTTTTGTTGAACTGATGGATAAGGGTGGAAGCACTAGACTGTGGACACGTGATGACTTCAAAGACTTCCGTGTCTACTATGACGCAGTAGACAGCGAATTCACAAATGAGATATCGCAGAGGTATGGGGAACTTTCACAGAACCTCTACCTGTTGGCGCTGTTGGAACACATGGGGAAAAGCGATAAAGAAATTATAGCGATGATGGATCTTACAATTGGCGCACTGCGTACAACCCGCACACGGCTAAACCAAAAACGAAAAGACTAAAGAGAGCGTCTCGCTGCCTGCACTATTCTCAACAAGAAAGCCCCCTGTAATTTACAAATAGAGGTAACGAGGTAATATCGTGCTCGGAAACGGCCTGTGGCAAAGGGTTTGAAGCACGTTACCTCTGTCGGGCAGAGGTAACATTGAGGTAACATAAGTCAAGTTTAGGGACAAGGATTCTGAGGATATTGTGAAGCCTGTTTGAGAGGGCACGAGTTTCGCGAAATACTCCATGAGTATTTTCCAAAAGTCATGGAGTATTTTTTCAGAAATCGTGCACACCTAAAAGAGGGAATTCAAAAAGATACTCACCATACTCACCCACGAATCGCGAAACGCCCGTCTGCAGGGGCTTTGCGCCCTGTTCGCCATCGCGACATACTCACCCGGACACTCACCCGCATGCTCACCACAGACCTCACCATCATGCCATTTCACTTCAGAGGCTTACCGTTCTCTCTGGCCAAAAAATTCCTACATCGGTGATAGGTCAGGTGACTACCTGGGTGAGTATGCGGGTGAGTATCTAAAATCCTCAAACCCTTTATTTATCGGCCTTTCAGCCCTGTCGGGTGAGTATGGTGAGGGGTTTTACAAACTTGCAATAAAAATAGTTTCTAACCCTTTTTCTTGGAACTTTCAATTTTATTCCCTATCTTTGTCGCGACATCACGCTCACACGCTATGAAAAAGAACACGATGATGCGATTGTCAAAATGGATTGGAGGCACGCTGCTGGGCATTGTGCTATTGTTGGCGGGTGCCCTCTTATTGCTGAACACCAGCATGATACAAAATCATTTCTTGAAAGATGTTGTGAAGTTGGTGAAGGAGCGTCTGCAGACAGAGGTGCGTGTGGACAGCATCAGCGTGCGGTTATTTGAGCAGAACGTCAGCCTCCATGGGGTGGAAGTGGAAGACTTGCAGCGTCGCAAAATGCTTGTAATGAAGGAGTTGAAGATGGAGCTGAGTCTGTTGCGACTGCTTCGGCGTGAGATAAAGGTGGAGAATGTGAAGTTGAAGGGGCTGGAGTTGAACCTATATAAGCCCTTGCCAGACTCGGCTGCCAATTACCAGTTCGTCCTTGATGCCTTCACGAAAGAAAAGAGTGACAGTATCTTGAAGGCTGAAAAGGCCAGGCACATACCTAAGCTGACGGTGAATGTAGACAAGGTGCGGTTTGAAAACACCAAGGTGAGATTCAACGAGAAGACAGGCGTCTTGGGCAGTTTGTTATATGAGAAAGGAAAAGACGGACACCTGAATGTTGAGATGAGGGAACTGAAGACGGAATGGGTGGCCAACAGCAGGAAGGGACCAGTAGAAAACAAGCTGCGCATTGGCATGTTGGACGTTATAAAGACGAAAGACAGCACCATGATGCATCTGGACAGCATCTGCTGGATAACAGACAACCATCGGCCTCGTAAGAACGCAGGAAAACCTAAGCGTGGATTCTTTGATGCGGGTCACTTCAACATCGTAGCCCAGATGAATGTCAGGCTGGACAAGTTGACGAAGGATAGCGTAGTGGCTACCATCCTCGACTGCAAAGCAAAAGACCCGATGTCGGGCATCGACATCACCAACCTGCGCTGCAAGGTGGAAAGCGACCAGAAGGTGGCTACGGTAAAGGACTTCATCGTCACTCTGCCTCATACCACGCTGAAGTTTGATTGTGCAACGCTGACACTGCCCAGCAAAAAAGAGAACAGGAAGATGCAGTATCAGACTTCGCTCATCACCGGACGAACCTTGATGAAAGACATCTCGCGCGCATTTGCCCCATCACTGAAGAACTTCAAGGAGCCCTTGCTGTTGGAGACACGCATGAGTGGTGACGATGAGGGTATGGTGTTCCGGGATGTCAAGGTGAGTACTGTGAAGAAAGACCTGAACATCAGCGCATCAGGATTTATCAAGAACCTGAAGGACAAACATAACTTTCTGGTGCATTTCGATATACACCGCATGACGGCTCATAGTGGTTCCAAGGAGCGCATCATCAGCCAGTTCCCTGTGAAGAGATTCCTGATGAAACAGCTTCATAACCTGGGAACCATTGGTTATAGAGGCTCTTTCGATGTGCTATGGAAACGTGAGCAGTTTGCAGGACTGCTGACAACGAAGACGGGTAATATCAATTTCCAGTTCGCCCTAAATGAGAATACTAAATACGTAGAAGGTATCGTCCGTACCGACTCCTTCGAACTGGGACAGGCGATGGGGCTGCCTGACATGAAGACCGTGGCGTGCAAGGCCACCTTCAAGTTTGATGTCTCCAAGCCTCGTACTGCCGTTATACGTAAGAATGTGGGAGGAAAACTGCCAATAGGCGAGATTTATGCCGAGGTATCTGAGGCAAAATATAAGTTGCTGCATGTTCGCAACACCATAGCGACTATCAAGAGTAACGGTGCTGTAGCTGAAGGAGAGATAAACGCTCGCGGTAAGCGCCTCGACGTGCTTTGCTCGTTCTCGTTCACCAATACCAACGAGATGTCAAAAATGAAGATCAAACCCAAGCTCAAGTTCCATTCCTTGTCTAAACACCAGCAGTTAGATCACGCAAAAACCAAGGCAACTAAGGCTGAGGAGAAAGCAGCACGCAAAGCTAAAAGGGCCGAGGAGAAAGCAGCGCGCAAGGCACGCAAGCGAAACTAATCTTTACTCATACGGGAATACTCACACGGAGTTCCCGTGTGAGTACACAAAAGTCATGGAGTATTGCTGCAGATTACTGCTCGGCTGCCGACCTTAGGATTTCGGACAGCGTCGGGTGGATATGCACCATGTCGCGCAGCTGCGCAACGGTGGTGTCGCGACACATCAGAGCAGAGACCTCCTGAACGATGTCGGCACTGTGGGCACCATAGGCGTGACAACCCAGGAGAAGCCCGGCCGGTCTATCCGAGGAGGCAGAACAGCAGCCAGCCTCCCCTCCCTCGGAGGGGCTGGGGGAAGTAAAGAGTTTGAGCATACCCTCCATGGCGCCCATCGTCAGGGCCTTGCCATTGGCACGCCAGAAGGCCTTGCGACACTCGTAGGCAATGCCCTGAGCCTTCAGCTGGTCCTCCGTCGGGCCGACACAGGCGGCCTCGGGCTCAGTGAAGATGGCTGCAGGCATGATGTCGAAGCGAATGTGGTCCTGCTTGCCGAGGATGTGGTTTACGGCACGTATGGCCTGCATCTCGGCAGCATGGGCCAGCATCTGACGACCATTCACATCGCCAATGGCATAGCATTTACTATTTGACGATTTACCATTTACGATTTGGAAGTTGTCGTCGACGGGAATGGCGCCTTGTGGCGTCAGGGTGACGCCAAGGACCTCGAGGTTGAGACCTGCAGTGCGGGGACGACGGCCTGTGGCCATGAGGACGACATCGGCATCAATATCGGCGACGTCCTCCACAGCTGTCTTCATCTTGAAGGTGACACCCTGCTTCTCCAGATACTTACGCAGGCGCTTGGCAATATCGGCATCGAGGGCCGGCAGACATTCTTTGAGGAACTCGATGACCGTCACCTCCGAGCCAAAACGATGGAACACCGAGGCAAACTCCATGCCGATGACGCCTGCGCCAATGATGGCAAGGCGCTTGGGCAGCGCCTCCAGCTGAAGCAGGCCCGTAGAGTCGACGACTCGCGGATCGTCGCAGCCCTTGATGGGGAGCCACTTGGTCTCGGAGCCTGTGGCGATGATGATGTGTTGGGCGGTGAACTCACCACCAGTTGCGACCGAGTCGCAACAGACGGAACAGGCGTCGAGGAAGGAGGCATGGCCGCGGACCAGCGTGATGTTGGGATGCGAAAGGATAGCCTCAACGCCCTGACGGAGCTGGGGCACCACCTGCGACATGCGCTCGCGGGCCTCGTCGAAGGTCCTTGAGTGGACATAGGTCTTGGTGGGAATGCAACCCACGTTGAGACAGGTGCCACCAGCCTCGGAGCCCTCGAAGACGATGACCTTCAGGCCCTGCTTGGCGGCATATTCAGCGGCGCGGTAACCACCAGGGCCCGCGCCGATGACGATGAGATCAGTTTGTATAGACATGAGTACTTATTTTGACATGAGTACATGAGAACTTTA
>Ga0265299_10005057_pt1 | contig 12321 bp, 10 predicted proteins | sample AusTroGonzalo_MG_4_FD_193485 | JGI IMG/M metagenome (GOLD analysis project Ga0265299, IMG submission 193485) | Bovine rumen microbial communities from tropical cattle in Woodstock, Queensland, Australia - Gonzalo_02 | ecosystem: Host-associated > Mammals > Digestive system > Stomach > Rumen ...
AATAATTGTGATCCTGTTCTTCAAGGAACAATGATTCAAAACGTTGCGCAATTAAGAAACTATATTAAATTAATGTTGGGTAGTCCGGTTATTTGTATTGAAATTTCTGATGAACAGCTAGATTATATTATCGGCGATACTATCAGATATATTCAGAGATATTACTTCAGACGTGGTAATTATCGTGATTATTTAATCATGGAATTACAACCAGGAAAGACACATTATAAGATTTGTCAAGAACTTGAAACTATTGTGGATTTTCAAACAAGTAACTGGTTAGGTGATATTAATGAATTGTTTACTTTGCCGCATAATGCTTTATATGATTCTGTCATGAGCATGAACAGTTCATCTATTTTTAGAGGTTCTTGTTACGGTAATAGCGCAGGTTATGGCGATATGCTTGGAAACTGGAATGCTTCTTTAATGTGGCTTGAACAGGCTAAGTTAGATTTCGGTGAATCTTATCAAATTACATATAATGAAGCTGAAAAAGAACTTGAAGTATGGCCAACTCCGAGAAAACCAGTTCGCGGTATCATGGAAGTTTACAAGAAACAGACTTCAAGAAAGATATTTAATGATGTTATGTTTAGAAAGATGGTTGTTGCGCGTGCTGGTCAAGTTTGGACAAATGCATTACGCAAATATACAATTTCGATTTCGGGGGGCGGACAACTCAACGCGGATTCACTCTATAGTTCGTACAAAGAAGAATATGACTGGTGTTTAGAGCAAATTCGTTTGGAAAGTCCAGCCGGAGAGTTCTATATGTCATAATCATAAAATGTATTTTATAAATAAAATGTAGGTACTGCGAATACCTACATTTTTATTCACAAGAAATGGAGGTTCTTATGAACTTAATATTTATAACATGTAAAATTTGTAATGCGACTATTAAAAAATTAGGTAATCATTTATATCAGTCGCATCCCGATATTTCCTTTAAAACATATTATGATACATATTTAAAACAACCAAATGATGGTATTTGTAAAATTTGTGGAAAACAAACAAAATTTGATACAAAACGACGCCACTATTTAGCATGTTGTTCAAAAGAATGTAATAATAAATATATTTATCAACAAACACAAAAAGCATTAATTAAAAAATACGGGGTTGATAATGTATTTAAATTACCAGAGTTAATGGCCGAATCATATAAAAACAAAGATTATAATAAACGTACTTTAAAAACACGTCAAGTAAAATTAGCAAAATATAGTGATTCTGGTTTTTGTAATGTAGAAAAAAGAAAGAAAACAAATATTAAAAAATATGGAGTTGAATCATTTACTCAAACTACTGATTTTTATGAAAAACGTAAAAATACAATGATTAATAAATATGGTAATGATATTACCATGTATAATCATGAACTTTTTATAAAAACTAAACAAAAATATACATATAATAATATAAATTTTGATTCAGGATGGGAATTAGCATATTATATTTGGTTAAAAGATCATAATATTGATTTTGAATACCAACCAGATATATCATTTGATTATGAATATAATAATAAAATTCATAGATATTACCCAGATTTTTTAGTTGAAGATGAAATACAAGAAATTAAAGGAACACAATTTTTTGAAAATAAAAATCCAAATAATAAAATGATATGTCCATATAATAGAGATTTAGATGATTTTGTTGAAGCAAAACATCAATGTATGATAAAAAATAATATAAAAATAATAACAGATTGTACTGAATATTTAAATTATATTAGAAATACATATGGAAATGATTATTTAAAACAATTTAAATAATAAAAACCAGGAGTTAAACCTGGTTTTCTTTTTATTCGAACTTTAACATTCTTGGTTTATAGAAAACTTTTAATTTATCTAGTTCTCTTAAAACAACCTTGTCAATATCGTTAATATCAGCATCAAGGTCAGCAATATGCTTACGATAATCATTAATATCTTTATTCATCTTATCTTGGTCAATTTGCTGAATGGATATAATTTTTAAGTCACAGATATATTTTGCTGCTTCGATAGCTCGCTTTGTTCCTTTAATTTGCGGCATATTTTCTGCAATATAATCTACAGGACTCTTTGATTTCAATGCATCCATAATAATATTGATATGTTTAGAGGCAAGTAATCTGAGATATGCATTCCAGCATTTATTTTCATATACTGTCTTTTCTGCAATACACATCTTTGTTTCGACTTCTCTTCGCCAGTCTAACCATTTTTGCATAAGTTCGAGGACATTCGTAGAAATAATCTTTGTATCAATATCCTTTTCTTCAGAAGTTGACTTTGTTCTTTCAACTGCATAATATCTGTAAGACTGAGACTTAATTAAATGCTTGTGAATCTTAGATTCAAAATCTTCTTCATTCTTAAACATTACTTCAAGTTTACAAGTCTGGTCTTTTGTTGCAGAGTCATTAACATAAAGAACAACACCATCATCAATCAGTTCCATCATTTTCTTAATGAATGTATCAGGACTGAATCCAGGACAATAACCGGTAATTGTCAATAACCAGTTACGTTTATCTTTCTGAATCGTATACTCACATTCATATCTGATAGAACCTTCACCATTTTCATAAAGTGCCTTGATTTCTTCAGGAGTAGAAATAATCTTACCACCATAACAGTAATCAGGTCCTTTAATATATTTTACAACATCCTTGATTGTTGCATCTTTTCCTTTTCTGATTAATGCTTTTAAAGCACCAACAACTTCTTCAAGGTTATGTGATGGGATATTACAACTAATACCAACTGCAATACCAGAACAAGAATTTACAAAGAAATATGGGAATCTTGTCGGAATAATAACTGGTTCTTTAAATTCACCAGTATAGTTCGGAACAAAATCAGCAACGTTCATACATTCAAGCATTTTCATACCGACGTTGGAAATCTTTGCTTCCGTATATCTTGAGCTAGCTGCATCATTTCTTAAATCACCCCAGTTTCCTTGACCGAAAATTGGCGCATATTCAGTATTAACCATTGTGACCAATGCACCATAGGAGTCAGCATGTGGAGAATATCTACCCATACAGTCACCAGTAATTCTAGCAGACTTAATTGTCTTGGTATTTGCATATGCATGAAGGTCATCAGCAGTTCTGAGAAGTCTTCTTTGAACTGGTTTCAAACCATCTCGGTAATCTGGAATTGCTCTGTCTTCAATAACAGAAATACCATATTCATACATGTTTTTAGAAGTTAATTCTGTAGCATTTAATTCTTTTGCTTCAATAGTCTTCATATTAATTAATACCTAATAATTCCTTTCTAAACGTAGATTCTGCACCCATAATCTTATTAATAACTTCTGGAAGATTATCAGTCCATTTTAACTGCATAAGATGTCTGGATTCTGGATTGAGACAAAGTTCGTTCAACTGTTCTGGATTTGTTTCTCCCCATCCTTTCATACGTAATAATGTATAATCTTTAGTACCAAGTTTCTTCATCTTAGAATCAACTTCTGCTCTTGTCATTCCGTAAACTTTATTTTTCGCAGACGATGCAATGAACAATGGTGCATCAATAACATACAAATGACCATTCTTAATTAAATCTGGCATGTAGTTGACAAAGAATGAAAGAACAAGACATTGAATATGAGAACCGTCAACATCGGAGTCAGCAAGAATAATTACTTTACCAAATCTAAGGTTATATTCATTATAATTCTCTTGAACACCACAACCTAATGCAGCAACAAGGTCTTTAATTTCTCTGTTACCAGTCTGTTCTTTTTCACCTTTTTTAACTTTCTTACCAAACAAATCTTCATTAGAAGCTTTTTCTGCATTAATAATTTTACCTCTAATCTTAAGACATGCTTGGTTACTTAAACGTGCTTTAGGGAAGTGACCACCTGCTGAATCACCTTCAACGATGAATAATTCACAGTCTAAAGGATTCTTAAATTTTCTTCTATCTGCATCAAGGAACTTGTCAGAAATCTTGTGTGCGGCTTTATTTAAGGCATTTAATCCTTTAGCCATGTCTTTATCAGCCTTTGCTCTTTCTCGCTGTGCAAGGCGTGTTTCTGCGTAATCTACGATAGTTTTAAGAAGTTCTTTATTCTTTTTAAAGAATTTTTCAAAAGCAGGAGTCAACTTATCAATAATTTCACCTTCGACAGAAGTATTAGTCAATTCATTCTTAGTCTGACCTTGATACTGAGGTTCTGCCATCTTATGGTGAATAGCTCCGACAATTCCTTCCATAATATCATCAGGAAGAATCTTCTTCTTAGAATTGGATTTGACGAAATTACAGAGTGCTTTCTTTAAACCATTAAGATGAGTACCACCTTGGTCAGTATAACAAACGTTTACAAATGATTTAAAATTATAACCATCTCGTTTTGTAAAATTAAGAACAACATCTGTATAATCATCATGAAAACTAAAAATCGTATCATGTTCAAGATCTTTGGAAACAAGCTCTACAAGACCATTTTGAGAGAAATATGTAGTTTCTACATCATCAATAATCAAATGAATTTCAAGATTTGGACAGAGATATTGAATATCACTAAGTTCATGCTTAAGTCTATGAATATCAAGGTCAGTACCATCTGTAAATATCGTTCCATCAGGAATCCAGGAAACGATTGTTCCAGTTTTCTTGATTAATCCAGTATACTTTTCAGGAAGTTTTGTCTTTTCAACTTCTGAAGTAATCTTACCTTTTTCAAAAGTCTGTGTATACCATTTCTTATCTTTTGCATTATTAGACCAGACTTGAAGTTTTGTACTTAATGCGGTAATAGCTTTGTTACCTATTCCATTCAAACCAGAAGATGTAGCATAGTTTTGCTTATCAAACTTACCACCAGCATGTAATTGAGTAAAGACAAGAGTCAAAGAGTCTTGTTGGGCTTTATCGTTCCAACCTACTGGAATTCCTCTTCCATTATCTAAAACTGTAGTTTCTTTAGTTTTTGTATTATAAAAGATATACAAAACGTTGTTAAATCCAGCTAGATATTCGTCGATTGCATTATCTGCGGCTTCTCTAAGTAATCTATATAAACCTTGTGAAGGATTTCCAGAAACTGCACCAATATACATAGTTGGACGCTTTCTGACCGTTTCTAAACCTTTTAAAAAATCAATACTATTTGCTGAATATTCCATAATTTTTAACCGTTTTCTACAAATATAGTAAAAAATAACGTCTTATTTATGTAAATTGTAAAAAATTTTGAACATTGTAGTGAAAAACTATAAATAATGTATGAAATCCATATGGAATAATACATTTTATAATAATCAACCTGCATTAGGATGGGTTTTCGATATTTCATTTGACGAATATTATGAAGGAGATAATGAAAAGACTGTAGCCGGATTATATAAATTCTCCCAGGCCGCAGTTGATATAACTATTGGTAAACGAGAGAGTGAATATACCAGTGTTTATTATGGTGGTGTTGAATTTAAAAAATTTACCAGAGCACAAAATACTGGGACATTTACGATAAAATTTAATGAAGATAAATTTTATACCATTACATCTATTCTTGAAAGTATTTATAACAAAGATAATTTAAACCAAAATTATTTCGATGCTGGAAATCAGGTCTATAATTGGTCAGAATATGCACCTAGAAAAATGGTAGTTAACATGTATGACCCTAATACAATTCATAGAGATTCTAATCCTGTTGTAGGGTATGAATTTTATAATTGCAGAATAATGAGTATTGACGATATAAATTTTTCATATGAAAGTACAGATTCAATAACTAGATCTGTAACATTTGTTTATGATTATATGAAATTTAGAGATTACAGAATGGAAATTGTAACAGAGGATAAAAATAAACAGGCAGAAATTAAGGCAGAAGTAGATAGAAATACACAAAATCAGGTAGCATATGAAAATTTACAACGTAGCCGTGGAGGATATAGATAATGGATAGTATATTTTCAAATACCAATTTTTTTAATCTATCTGATCCGCAAGCGACCTGGTTATTTGACGTTTCGTTTTATAGTGTAAAAAATAATGCAGTAAATCCGCGATTTGTAGATTGGTGTAATAAAAATATTATTATAACCAGCGTTACATTACCATCTTATCATACTGAAGTAGTTACTAAAAAATATTGGGGAAGTGAAAAATCTTTTCCTGTAATTAGGACATATGGTGGTGAATGTTCTATGACTTTTGATGTAAGAACAGAAACAAATGATATGGTAAATATTGAAAAAATAGCACAAATTGATTCATTATATCATACTACGGGACAAGATTATATTTTATATCATCCAGAATTAGAATCTGTAGAAAATTCTGTATCGTTTGAAAAAATAATTGTTAAATTAAAAAATAAAACTACGTATGCTGACGATATAAATGCTGCATTACAAATATATGAATATAATAATTGTATTATAACTGATTTTGGATTTAATGAAGATCTTGATTATTCCAATGAATCAAAATTAACCGGAAAAATAACATTTCATTATGATATGTGGCATAAACGAAAAGATTTCAATTAATGTAATAATATAAATATTATATGAATAATTATTATAATATCAATAACTATTTCAATAACTATGATACCGACAATGTGGATCAGGGAGCATATAATGTTTCTTTGGATAATCTTGTATGTCCATGTTGTGGAAAAAAATTACATCTTGTAGATTCGAAGAAAAAAGAATACGAAGGCGACGATCTTATTAAGGTAAATGAATCTATTTTAACAGAAAATAAACTTGCAGATTATCTTCTCGGAATTATTGAAGAAGAAGCTCGTGCAATTTTTGAAGACGAACTTGAAACAAATGAACCAGAAACAGATGAAACGGGAAATATTGTTGGTGAATATGGTGAAAGATTTTTATATGTTAATAAAGATTTGAAAAAAATAGTTAAAATGAAAGCTAATGCAATTTCTAATATGGTAAAACATCAAGGCATTGAAGTTTCTCCTTTTTATGTTGAAAATGAACTCTTTCAATTATTAAAATGCTATGGTTATATGGGAAAACGCTAAAAAATTCAAAATTTAATTATAAATAATATAAAATAACTAAAGGATTTTACTATGAAAAATAAATTTGACACATTTAAAGCAGCTGGTTGGTTACTTGATGAGTCATATGACCCTATGACTTATATGACCGAAGCTGAAGAAACAGATGAAAACGAAGAACTCGATAATGAAGAATCAGAAGATACTGAATCTGACAATGAAGAATTAGATGATTTATCAGACGATGATTTAGATCTTGATGATACTGAAACTGAAGACGCGGATACAGAAGAAGCTGAAGACTCCGAAGAGGATGAAAATCCAGAAATTGACCCGAATGATATTGCCGGCCGTCTTGATGCAATAGAAGACAAGCTTGACGACATTGCGGATAAAAATGAACCGGATGAAGATGAAACATTTGATTTAGATTTAGCTAATCCAGTTTGTCCATGCTGTGGTGCTCGTTTAAATATTTTAAATACTGTAGCCGATACTGAAGAAATTGCTGATGAAGGCGGTGATGAAGAAAATACAGAAGATGATGATATTTCTGCTCTTCTCGCTGGCGAAACTCCTGAAGATGTTGAAAGTGAAGGTGAAGATATTACCGCAATGGATGACAGTCTTGATGATGTTGACGGTTTAGGTTATGATGACAGCGAATATGTTTCGCTTGACGATGAAGCTGAAGACGAAGACTAATTCTAATCGAAATTTTAAGAAATAACCAGAGTAATTCTGGTTATTTTTTTATTTTTTATAATATTAACTTCATTTTAAAACTATAAATAATACATGAATAATATTATCGTTAATAGTGAGGACAATAAGCAACTTGCATTGTATATTGGTAATAAAATTAGAAATTTTAAAACCACATATCCGATGAAAAGAGATTATTGTGGAGATATTAACGATGAACTTCGTGAAGAATTGTCATATGACGGTATTAGATGTAAGCGAATTTATGGATTATATAAGGTAAATACATTTATTGGTTGGTTAGATGAAGAAGATTTTACAGAAGAAGAATTGGATCAAATTACCAAAAAATATGGTGGTACTTATCGAGCAGATTTAGAAGAATATGTAAAAAATTTGTCAGAAGAAAAACAAAAGGAACATCTTTATATTCCACATGTTTTTTTACAATGTAAGGAACTTATACTTGACGCTGCATCTGATATGTTTAATGGATTTGGGACACATTCTAAATATAGATATTTTTATGACAATTATATACCTGTTATTGGAGTTAAATAAATGAGATTCTTAGAATTATATGAAAGCAATGAAACTGATAATAACAAAGAACTTATATCAATAGAAAAGATATTAGGTGATCTTGAACATTTCCATGACAGTAAAAAAGCAAGAGCTGAATTTTTAAATAAAATTCATCGTCCTGGTCAACAGCCAGATAAAGCTTTTACTTATGGCGGCGATGGAACTGGTAAAGGTGCAGGGGGTAAATCTATTAGTTATACTGCTGATGTCGGTTCTAATCAACCTTCTGATGATTTTGCGCGTATAATTTCTAAAATCAAAGATGGTCACCAGAATTGGAAAAAAGAAATTGAAGAAGTAATCAATCTCGTTAAAAATTCTAATCAACAACAATATATTAAAGCATATTTTATCCCTAAAGTTGAAAATCCAGGCGCAAGATTAACAATAACAGGTAATTTAAGAAGTGATAATCGTGTTGCTGATGAAGATGATTATGAAAAATTCGGTAAGGCAATGGTTTTTTATGCTGGTAAATGTGTCAGTAAATTAACAGATGCCGATACTAAAATTGGTCCGGATAAATTTAAGATAATTATGCAAGGATGTTTTGGTGCTGCGCCAGGAAATAATGGTGAAGAAGACAGTTTCTTAATGCAGTTTAAAGACCTTGAATCTAAGTTAAAGATTGATGCTGCAAAGAATGTTATCAAATCTATCCATACTGCTGGTACTAAGGATATTGAAGGTATTAATTTTGAAGATGAATCTTATTATTCTGGTATTAGTTATTTAGTTACTAATAGATTATTTGAATCGGATGAAAATAATGAAAATAATTCATTTATTGCCTGTCCAAAAACTATTGATGAATTCAATAAAAATGTGGGTATCGCATTAAGACAATCTAAAGCTATTGCAGAAAAATATCCAAAACAATATAAACTTTGGTATGAAAAATTGCGTGCGGCTTTTGATAGAGGTGTTGAAGAATATCAAAGAATTGAAAGAGATTCAGATACTAAAGAAATAGTTAACCCAATTACTGGTGAAAAAGAACACAGACATGGTAAGGCTTGGGGAGCAGGTGGTCCTAATGCATTTATTAGAGACAACCCAGATTTACAGAAGATTGTTGATAAGATTAAACAAGGGACTCCAGGTTGTGAAGGAGTAAATGGTTGGGATATTTTCAACTGTGGTCCAAAACTTATCCTTACTATTTTTGATGCACTAGAACATGGTGGTAAGATTTATCAAAGACTTTGTGATGATCTTAGTGTTGGTATGCGTCAAATTAAACGTTCTCTTGGTACTACAAAGCCAGAAGATTTTGATAAATTAATTAAGAAGTATGCTAGTGAAAATGAACATGCAAGAGCTATGGAAGTTGGTATTTCTGGTGTTTTATGTTCATTAGCAAATCTTTATAAAATTCTTGCAAACGGTAAAATTGGTCAGCTTAACTTAGAAACAAAGACATTTAATAGTGAAAACTCTAATAATGAAACAATTATACAGCATCGTATTGATGAATTGAAATCAACTATTGCATATGCGATTAAAGAAAAAGCTGATTATGAAAAATGGAAAGAAATAGAAGATAAGAAACATAAAGAATATATTAAAAAACTTGAATCAGAAATTGCAGTTTTAAGTAAACAAAGTGAAGATATGCACCAAAAAGAATCTATGACTACAATTTCTGTTAAAAATATTTTAACTGAAGAAGAAAAAGAAACAAAAAATCAAAAAATGGTTTCTGATGTTCAGGAAGAATTAAAAAAGAAAAAAGAAGAACTGGAAAAAGCAACGAAAAATGATAAAACGGTTCTTATGCTTTCTAATTATATCGCAATTCTTGATGATTATAAAAATGTATTAAGTTTACAACCTTATATTAAGGATGCATATAATACAATTACTATTCTTTTTAATCCTGATGCAGTAGAAGAGCAGTATCAAGAAATTTTCAATAATACTAATGAAGAAGATAATTTTCAACAGAATAATAATGAAAAGGTATCTTTGAATTCACGTTTGGATAAAATTCTTGCTGAATATAAATTATTTGAAGAAGAGGGTGAAACTATTGACCCTGATGAAGATGATGACAAAGAATCAAATAACAAACCTATAGAAAAGAAAAACGAAGAATCAAATGAAGTCGAAGTTAAGAGCAAAAATAAAGGAAATCTTAACTGGATAAAACAAGATCGGGCACAAGGTTTAAAAGCAATTTATCGTATATTTGGTGAAGGTAAAGATAATGTTAGATTTGATTTAGATACTTTCAAAGAACTTGCAAATATCAAATCAACTAAGGATGCTTTTAAGAAAGTTTGTATAGTACTTGAAAACTTGCAGAAAACTTTAAGTAGTTTAAAACCAGTCGAACCGATTATTGACGGTATTGTTGCATGTGATAAAATTGAAAATATTAAAAATATTCCTGGCTGTATCGAAACTATTAAACCAGAAGATAGACAACAAGAAGAAGATAAAGAAACTGAAGATAAATCACAAGAAAATGATGAAAAAGAAGATAATAAATCTAAAGTAGAAATATTAGAAGAATATTGTAGTAATTTAATTAAACTTGTTGATGAAAATAGTTCTATTATGAAAAATGTAATAGGCAAATTAAACGATTTGGTTAAAAATGCAAAAGATGATACCTGGTTAAATGAATATAATTCATTTGTACAAAATTTTAATACAGAAGGTTCAAAAATTTTTGAATATTTAAAAGAAATTTATAAAGGTAATAAGCGTGCAGAAAAATGGCTTATAGAACAAGAAGAAATTCTTAAGAGATCTAATATTCTAGTAAAAATGTGGCATATTATTTCTATGAGCAAATATTGCATTATGCAATTACAAAATCAAATAGATAAACAAAGAACTAAAGATTTAACACGTGAACAAAATGCTGAAATACAAAATTCTGCATATATGCCTATTTCAAAAAATCCAGAATTAAATGAAGAAGTTGCATCAAAATGTACAATTAATATTGTGGTCAATAAAATAGGTAAATTTTTATCTTCTGCTGATTTTAATCAATTATTACCGACAGATTATGAAAATGACATCTATAATTTAGGTAATTCTGAAAAATTTAATAATATGGAAAATAAATTATCTAAAATTATTAAAATTAAATATGTAGAAGGTAATGGAATTTATGGAATGGTTAAACAATTAATTACAAATAAAACCATAGCAAATGCATTAAAGAACGCTAATATTAAAAAATCTATAGAGCAAATTAATTATTTACATAGTGCAAAAGACAATAAAGAAAATCCGGATAGAAACTTACTTTTATTCTATGGTATTATTAGAGCGGTTTGTACTTGTTTAAATAATCTTGATGATAATATTAAAAATATGGATATAAGAGCAAAAGAAAATGAATCAATAGAAAATATTCCAGGTATTTCAGATAATATATTAATGAATGAAATTTATAAATATATAAGAGGAAATTAAAATGATACAAGAAGAATTTGAAACATTGGTAGAACATATTGCTGGAATTAATAATGATTTTAAAGTCGTTGTTGAAGATGTTGATTTGGACAGCTATGACGACAAACCTAAAGAGAAAAATTCTCGACAAGAAATTCGTGATGCTATCAAACCGCAAGTTGAAATTGCTTCATCTTTAATTACTACAATTAAAGATGGTTTTGCAGACAATATGGATCAAACTAAACGAATGAATGATGCTATGGATCAGATTCAGTCCTGGGAAAAAACTATTCATGGCGCATGCGAGCAAATTCTTAAAACTGTTGAGGCAAAAGACGGTTCTGTAGATAGACCGGAATCTATTGTCAATGACAGTTCTAAATGTTCTCCGAAAGCATTTAACAAATATATTAAAAATTATACCAGTAGAGATTATGGCGTCCTTGAACTTGCTGCAGCAATTATGGTTTTCTATAATTCTCTGAGCTAATTTAATTAAAAATAAAAAGCAGTGAAAAATCACTGCTTTTTATTATATACAAATTTTATATAATCTGCCCATTTTGTTTTCAATATATTTCTTTGGGCATCATTTAATAGTTAATTGTA
>Ga0265299_10005058_pt1 | contig 12321 bp, 9 predicted proteins | sample AusTroGonzalo_MG_4_FD_193485 | JGI IMG/M metagenome (GOLD analysis project Ga0265299, IMG submission 193485) | Bovine rumen microbial communities from tropical cattle in Woodstock, Queensland, Australia - Gonzalo_02 | ecosystem: Host-associated > Mammals > Digestive system > Stomach > Rumen ...
AGGAGCAAAGTGATGCAGACATCAAAAAATATGATGCAGAACTGGTAAGAAGAATCAGTCGCCAATTTGTGAGCGATCGTGAGAAAATGTCATCAAATGCGGCTACTATCCGTTCCAGAATGGTTCAAAATTTGGGCGAAGACGGGGAGCATACATTTGCAAATCTGTATGACAAGACTGACTATGAAACAGCTGTAGGTATTTTCCTTGATGTCTGCCAAGAGAATGCAGTTCGTGCCATGCAAGATGCTGCAGACGCAGACCCATTGAACAAGATGGTTGGTGTCAACATCATGGAGAAGCTGAAACAAGAGCTCAATACAGAAGAGAAACTGGAAAAATTTGTAAAACTGGTAACCAGCACCTCAAAGAGCTATGTCCAATTCTCTTCGAAGGAAACTGGTATGGTAATTGCAGGAAACACAGGCGCTATGATGCCAATGGTACAGTTGGCTCTTCCGCAGTCTGATGAAAGAACCAATGACTTCAAGGAGAAGCTTATTCAGGCATTTGAGCAAAATGTTCCCGGTTTCAATAAGAAGGAGGATGTCTCCGTTAACTACAAAGACAACCAGATAGTAGTCGTGTCTGCCAACTCTGGTTTCCCACTTCGATTCTTGGCTAACGTAAAAGTATGTAAGGAGAAGTACGATGCACTTGTTACTTCCCAGAACCCCAAACATGCTCTAAACCGTATGGTTCTTCATACAGAGAGTTTCGAGAACGAACTGCCTGCTTTGTTTGAAATGTCACCAGATGAAATCAAACAGCAGATAGTTAGACCCCTTATGCTAGCATACGCATTGGACATCATTAAGGAGCAACAGGATCCTGTAACAGGAGCTAAGTTTGATGCATTACGTATTCCTGATGAGACCTTCGGTGACCAGTGGAAACAACTTGGAAAGGGGTTTGTTGAATCATGGGATGTGCTGGGACAAGATCGATCAATGGCTGATTTGCTGAAGACCCAAGTCGAGAAAGAATTAGCAATCCAGGCTCGCAGCAATGAGCAAAAAGCAGAATTGCGCAAAGCTTTAGGGCAGGTTGTACAAACAAAGATCCTTCCTAGTCCTCTTTGTGAGAACAATCAGTTTAATCCCAACTACACAACTTATCGTAATCTAGCTGTGGAGATAATCAACGAAAAGCTGAAAGATTTATAAATGTATAATTATAATTAATGTATAGAAATCATGGCATTAGTAAAAGGTATATGCAAGAATTTCGGTGAGTGTGATCTTGCCGATAATAAAGAGATACAAGAAGTTGATAAAACGAACTTTGTATGTGAAGAATGTGGCAAGCCCCTTCATCCTGTAGAGGGAGGTGGTGGCGGAGGTGGTAAGAGTCCTGGTGGCAGACCGATTATGAAGCTCATCGGCATTATCGCAGCTGCATTAGTTGTTTTGGGTGGAGCTGGCTTTGGTATCTATTCTTTTCTAGGTGGATCCAAGATTGACAAGATTATGGTTGATAAGATGACAGTGTCATTAAATGTTGGTCAGAATGATATTATTAGAGCATCTGCTGTTGACAAGGACGGCAAGGTGATTGAGGATGCAAATGTAAGCTATATCTGGACTATTGCTGATGAAAAGGTGGCATCCGTCACTCAGGAAGGTGAAGTGGTGGCACTTACTGCTGGTGAAACTTCTGTAACTGTGAGGATAAAAGGGGAAGACAGGTATCTTGCTATCTGTCAGGTGGAAGTAAAAGATACGATAACTGCTAAGACTTCTGAGAATGAAGAAATTGCAACTCCTCAAACTCCTCTTACGCCACCAACTCCCCCAACTCCTCCTATACCTGCTGGCCCAAAGGTTTCTTGGGGTAAATATGAAGGCCCGGCTAATGGTCTAGGTGGAACCATCAAAGTAACAAGAGCCTATTCGCTTGATCTGCACGATGATGGTGAAACACTTGAACTCTCGCCTGGTGATGAGATTCAGCAAACTAAATTTACAAACGGTGAACTGCGTGGTGGTGTATGGGTTCATGACGGTTCTAGAAGGTCTTTTACCAGATAGAGTAAGTTGACCCATGATAATGGTTCGTGATATCAAGAAAGTGTTTCTCCCCATAATTATCTTGGGGATAACACTTTCTTTGTCTGCACATGAGAAACGAACGCGTAACGCCTATTACTCAGAAGAGTTGAGAGCTATAGCTGTCAATGCGAAGTTGACTTCCATTTCAGATACTCTGAGCAACGGTTTTCACTATGGTATAACAGGCTATAAGAAAAAGCCTGTGACCATTATCGTGGAAGAAAACGAAGTGAAACATATAGGATATAGCATATTTCCTTCCCAACAGAGGGAGATGTTCAATCCTATATGTTGCAATTTCATTGAACGTTATGCACTTTTACTCAAGGTTCCTGTGGAACGGAATAGAACCAACCATGAGATGATGGAGCAAGATCGGGTCATTTTTCGTACCGGAAATTTTGATACGATTGAAAATCTTATAGGAGATAGGGACACAACCCTTCAAATAAGTTACTGTTGTGAGAATATTATCAATTATTTCACTTGGAGTAAAAACGGTCGTGTTGTTTGTGAGATAGGGTTTCCATCATCTTACAAATTATTGTTAGGCATGGAGATGGACGAACTTGATGCGAGACTCAAGAGAGACATTTTGAATACCCAAATGCCCATTCCAGACACCATTCGAGAGATTCCTAAGGAAGAGCTTGTTGCCAGCATTACTCGTGACTATTATGTGAAGAAAGGCTCTTATTACTATTTTGCTGAACTCAATTCTGATAACTTTTATCAGGCCGTAAATCCGAAAAGCAATAAGTTTAGCCTAATGTTCAATAGCAAACATCCACGGCAGAGTCTGACCAACGTAATGACAAATAGTGGCCTTCCAAATGATTTCCTTCTCAGAATCAAGCAGGAAGTATATGGCAACAAAGATTCCACATATAGTGCTCCGCTTCAAAAGTATATAAGTTTCTGCCTAAAAAAAGGATGTATTCCGTTTTTTTGTGTCATCAGCGAAAGTGATGGGGTGTTGGATTGCGAACTTATTATGCGAAATGAACTGTTGCAGTATAACCATGTTATGCGTATGAAGGTTGGAGTTGAAGATGTAAAAAAACGCAAGGGGATTATTGATGCCAGGCTTGATGCCTATGTACCTACACATTATTTAAAGAATCTGTTTAATGAACTAAAACAATGAAGAAGAACATAATCATTTCAATTCGCTTTTTGTTTCAGTTGTTCTGTTTGTTTTTAGCGACTGAGACATTGGCACAGAGTGCATCTAAGCAAATAAACGAGATAAAAAGGAATGAGGCATATCTCTTTGAAGAGGCAACTGCTGCCACAGCTAAAGAGGCAAGAGAATTGGCTGTTGTAAAATTGGCTAAGGTTTTGGCTGATTATATGGAAGAGAAGAATCCTGTAGGTGCAGCGAAACTTGATGACTTTAAAGACTTGGCTGAAGGAGCCGAAGAGATTGTTACCGACAGAGGTAGCCAGAAAAGAGTGTTCTTGTATTTTAGCAAACACGATATTGATGCGACTGCTGAGGAAGCATCACAAGAAGAAAAACCCAAAACTGTTCCAGAACAAAAACCAGAAGAAAAAAGTAAACCAAAAGTTGAAGCAGATTCGCAGCCGTCTACTGAGCAAATGCCAACTCCAAAAGTAACCCCCGTAGTGGAACAGAAGGAAGATACAAAAGAAAAGACACCACTTCCGGCTTCGAAAACTTATTCAAACAAGAATATTTTAGATGAGAGTTTGGCAGAGTGGCAAAAAAGACTGCTCAGCAGTTTTCTAAGAGAAGACTTAACCCTTCTCTCTGCTAAGGACTTAGTCAACACCTATAGGATTGAGAATAAAATCAAACGGCATGGTTCAATGTCTAATCCCCCAGTAAAAGCCGTGTCAGCATTCTTTGTGTTTGCAGATGAGACGGGGAAAGTTGTCGCTGTACTTGGACGAGACAAAGAAGGGAAAAGACTTAATTATATTAGCGGGAATTATGAAAATATTTCTGATTATAACTTATATAATTACATTTGGTTCACACTCAATAATTAAATGATATGAAAAGATTTTTTATTTCCATTCTTTTCTCGCTTCCATGTATTGCTCTTTTTGCTCAAGATGAGGTGGCTTTTGAGGTGTCACCGAATGGGGCGCCAGTTGCTAACGTAAAGGCTAATATGGAGCGAAATACAGCCGCATTGCTTACGGCGATTAACGTGGCAGAAAGTACTGGGAAAGACCTTAATTTCAATGGAATCTCCATTACGGATTTTGCTGCCAACAGTCTGGCCATGTTTTGGGCGAATGTGCACTTCAGGATCCTTGATGACGATATTGTGGAGCATTGCAATACAAATAGAGGGAAAAATGGCATTAGAAACTATGATATTCGTAATATTGCTGTAGAAATGAAACCTTTTGACGACTCCTACCAGGAAGATCTGAACCAAGAGATTACCATTGAGTTTGACAAACAGGGTACTATTACTAATATAGATGTTTCTAAAGGACTTCAACAATACTCTAAGATTCTTAAAAATTCATTCTCAGTAGAAGATCTTGACGAGCGTATGAGAATCGTTAAGTTTGTTCAGCAATTTAAGATGGCTTATAATAAGAAAGACATCAATTTCCTGGAAAATATTTTTAGCGAGGATGCACTTATCATCACAGGTCATAAGGTGATAAGAAAATCCAACGAACATTCCACACCTTCAGGTTTTGAATATACGGTTCAGAATAAGACTCAGTATCTGAATGGTCTGAGGAGAGTTTTCAAAAACAACGCCTATGTGAATGTAGAATTCGACGAGAATTCTATGAATATCACGCGAAATGCCGCAAAGCCTCATCTGTATGGGGTCACTGTAACACAGCGATACAACTCATCAACTTACAGTGATGTTGGCAAACTCACGATGATATGGAATTTCAAGGATCCAGAAAATCCACAGATAAATGTCAGGGTATGGCAGGCACCAGACGATCCGAAGGAATTCAAAGTAACTGATTTTAAGGCAAATAATTATTGAACAATGAAGAAATTACTGTTGTTGATAACGATATTGATAAACGCATCGTCTGCATACGCTCAGTTGGAACTGAAGAGTTTCAAACATGATGCAGCAGACATCGATGCTGTGCAATACCCTAAAGAAGACTTTAATCATAATATTTGTGCATTGGTCAAGGTAGGATTGGCAGAACCAGGTGCCGTCTTCGAAGGAGATATCATTGGTACGCCAGATTTTAAGAATGGTGAATACTGGGTATATTTGATAGAGGGTGCAACATGGCTCAATATCAAGACAAAGAACTATGCTCCTTTGCGTTATGATTTCCCCGAACCACTTAACTCGAAGAGTACCTACATCATGTTGGTCATTAAACCTATCTCTGACCTGCCAACAGGACAAATAAATATTCGAAGTAACGTCAAGAATGTAGACATCTATATAGATGACGTGAAACATAGCAGTATCACTCCTTATGTGTTTAAAGGGACAGAAGGACAACATAAAGTTGTATTAAAAGCAGCAGGATATGTGGATGCAGAAAGACTGGTAGATGTGGTACTTGGCAAGACTAGCACGATTGTAGTCAATATGGATGCCGCCGGATCCCTTAGTGTAAACGGAATTACTTATGGTACCATAAATGTAGATGCATGTTCTTTTGAAATGGGTTCTGACCGATTCTATTATGAGTCGCCTGTTCACACTGTTTCACTTCGGCCTTTTGCTATAGGTAAACGACCTGTTCCTGTGGCGTTATGGAACGAAGTCATGGGTACGAACCATGAACGTAATATTGGACCGAATGGTGAGGTCGTCAATATCATTTATGAGGATTGCCAAGACTTTATTTCCCTTTTAAATCAGGGACAGAACAGACATTTCCGTCTTCCTACAGAAGCAGAGTGGGAATATGCGGCCACTCATGCCTCAGAACTTGGAATTGAGGAAATTGGGCATACGATGGAATGGTGTGCCGACTGGTTTGCCCGCTACAGGAGCAGCGACAACAGCAACCCCACTGGCCCAGAAACGGGTTTTGTCAAAGTGGTAAGGGGTGGTAGCCTTTATGATAATAATCCGTGGTACGACGCACCTACCTACCGATGGCACCAGGAGCCCGACGCCCCCTCTGAGAGAATCAGTTTCAGACTCGTTGAAGACAGATAGTTTAACTAATCATTTTTACAACTATGAAAAGAACAGTTTTATTTTTATTGATGCTTTTAGGCATCGTCGCGGTGAATGCCCAGAATCAGGCAAAGCCCAAGATCTATGTTAACCCTATTACCTATTCAGATGGAAGCAATATCACCCAGGCAGAGTGTCTGAGTGCGAGCAACAACTATCTGATGGGCATAAGCAAGGCAAAGCACGTGAGTATCACGTGCGGACATGAGCGGCTGAACACGCAGGCAGCAGCACAAAAGGGATACAACTATTTGCTCGAAGCGAACGTGAATGCCATCACAACGAAGAAGAGCGAAATCTTCTCGACAAAAAACGAAGAGCAGTTTACCGGTGAATGTGTGGTAGGCCATAAATTGATTGCTGTGGCAACAGGAAAAGAATTAGTAAGCAGCGAGATAACGGGCAACAGCACAAACACGGTAGAAAGCGTGGCCCGCTTCGAGTCAACGACGGGGCTACACAACGATGCCCTGGCAATGATCGACGATGCCCTGCCTATTATTGCTACGCAGATTAATGTGGAAGAGGCCGACGACAACAAGGTAAAGACGGCTATTATCAATCTGGGGTCGGAAGCAGGTGCGCGCAAGGGCATGATGTTTGTAATCCAGCAGACTCAAGGCTCGCAGACTACAGACTTGGCTACGGCACGCATAGAGCAGATACTTGGCAAGACCTCAAGCCGGCTGAACATCTACAGCAGGAAGGGCGGCGAGAGAAAGGTGCTCGACGCCTTGAACAATGCAGATGAAAACACGGTGATTACTGCCAGGTCAAGGGCCTTGAACAGTATGGCAGCATGGGGTAAGGACGTGCTGACGTCGTTTGGTATGGGTAAGGAAGACAAGGGCGATTCGTATCCAAGTGACATCAACAGGACTAAGAAACCAAAAGTTGCCATCAACCATATCTATTCTGTCTCAGACCTCTCAAGCGAAGCCAGCGATGCCCTTGCCAAGGCTCTTGCCGAAAGCTTTACCGCCTGCTCTACCATAGAGACGGGCCAGACCAATGCCAAGACAATGGAAGAGGCCGCCGCAGAGGGATGGGACGCACTGGTCGATGTTACCGTCACCGACGTCAGGGCCACTCGCGGCGAGGATGTCAAGACAAAGGATGGTAGCGAACCTGTGTATAACGGCTCCGTTAACATTAGCCTGTATGCCATACAGGTAGCAACACAGGCGGGCATAAACCTGAGAAACATTGCGGAAACATCTACCGGCAAGACGGAAAGTGAGGCTATTGCCAATGCGTTTAAACGAATAGAAAAGCCGGCAAGGAAATTCTTCGACGACGTGTTTCCTGTTGAAAGCAGGCTGGAAACGGTGACGAAGTTCAACAAAAAGGGCGATGAGGCCAAAGAGGCCTCGCTGAGTATCGGTGCCGCTATGGGCGTGAAAAAGAACACGAAATTCGACATCTTCAAGCAGACACTCTCGGTAGGCGAAGACTCCAGAGAGGCAATAGGTCATGGCGAGGTGAAGAAAGACCCCGAGCAAGGCACGTCGATACTGGTCATACAGGACGGTGGCGAGGAGATAGCCACCATCCTTCAGAGCGGCGACCCCGACGTGGGAATCATCGTTGTATCGCGTGGACATGTCAACAAATTAGGCAACATTGCCAAAGGTCTTGGATTAGGAGGAATCTTTTAACACGTGTATGAGAAATCTTAGAATATTGTTTTTGGTGTTGGCCTGCATGTTTTTTACAAACATGCAGACACAGACTCAATCTGGCGATGTGACGTTCCTGGAGCAGGAAGGTCTGTTTGCTTACTTCGCTGTCACCACCGAGTTTGAACGAAATGAGATCAAAGCCAGGGAGAATGCCGTTTATACCGTGCTCAGGGCAATAATGACACGCGGCGTACACCATTTTAATAGCGGGCAACCATTGGTGGATGCCGACAAGCTCAACTCGTCGGCCATACAGACCTTCTTCAACAACCACGCATACAACAGTTGCGCACGCCCTGCAACAAATGTCTTCGTGGAAGGACCGGAAAAATCTAACCATTTTGTAGTAAAGGTCAAGTTTAAGGCAATAGGGGGATTGATAAGCATCTTGCAAAATCCGCCTTATAGATTAATGACCAGTAACTACATCGAGTAAAGTCATATTTTTTTCATTCAGTATTATGAGGCATCATCTTACCATATTCCTGTTGTTGCTTTCAATGGTGGTATTTAGGAACATTGATTCTTATGCTCAGGTCGAAACCCAGAATACGGATAAGGTCTACGATGTTTCCATAGTATCAAAAGGCCAGGGCAGTATTCTTTGTAATGAGGAATACCTTGTTGATTATGATGAACGAAAAGAGTTTACTCTTAAGAATAATGCTGACGTGAGGCTGAGTCTATCGCCAAAGGATGGCTACAAACTGTCGAAGTTCACTATCAACGGAATTAGCAGAATTCAGGATGTTGAGAATAATCGGCTAACTCTTAAGGGCATATCTCGGAAAACTGTTATTGTCGCAACTTTTGAGAATGGAGACCCCATTGACGATTCTGTCAAAATGACAATTGTATCAAGCTCAGGTGGTACGTTGCATTATAACGGTGAATCAATAGTTGATACTAAAAAGACATTCTATTGTAAAAAAGGTTCTACAATAAGACTTGAATGTGATCCCCAAGAAGGCTTCGAACTTGAAAAACTTTCTGTAAATGGTATATTGAGAGATGTGTCTAACAACGTTTATTCATTTGAAATACAGAGAAATTCAATCGTAAAAGCAACTTTTTCTGTTTCTCCCTCTGCAAATCCAAGTAATTCGTTTCCAAATCCAAATAATTCAGTTGAAGGAAAGCCAAAGTTCGTGTTGAAAGTCTCTGGTCCGGGGAATACGACCTTTAGTGGAGAAATTAATGGGGTGGTGGCAGGTGACCCAAAGGATCCTTTGCGTTACAATAAAGAAGAATTTTATGTTACAAATGGTAGTGATGTGACCCTAAAGCTAGATCCTATCCGTAATATAAAAAGCTTTATAGTTAAAGGTAAAGACTTAACTCAAACAATTAAATCATCTAATGGAGTATACACAGTAGGTGTACTCCATGATGATCCGAAGAATGATGAAACCCGTGCGATTGTTGAATTTACCCAGCGATATGTCGTGGAAATCATTTGTAATGAATATGGCAGTTACACAACACCTTACTTTTATAAAAAAACAGAAATTCCTAATTGCTTCATTATTGATAAAGGAAAAGGTGGAATAATTAATTTTGTTGCAAAATTGCATTGTCATTTAGAGAAATTGATAGTTAATGGCATAGATGTAACAAATAAGGTGTTTTCTTCAAATACAATTACTACAGGCAGTGGCCCTGCGTATGGCTTTGACATTAGTATAGTTGAAAAAGACTATAAGATAGTTGCGACATTTGCACCTGACCCGAAGTTGACAATCGTTTGTGGACAAAATGGAAGTGTGGATCGTGCAGAAAATATTGCTGACCCAATTAAATCTATTTATTATGCAGACCCAGAATATACTATAAATCCTGGCGAGGCAGCAACTTTTTATGAACCTTCAGCTGCAAAAGGTTCTATGTTTTATGGGAAGCCATGGATATTAAGAACCATCGCTAGAGAAGGATATGAGCTTGCCAAACTAACTATTAATAATTCAGACGTGACTAGTAGCGTCAAGAGGTATCCTCCAAGTAGTCCTCGAAACAATCAGGAAATGTGTTTTATATCGCTAGGCTTTATAAAAAAAGACACAAGAGTTGAGATAATGTTTAAGAAAAAAGCTCAGCCGGTTCAGCAACCGCAGGTTGAATGGGTGGATTTAGGAACTGGTGTAAAATGGGCAACACGCAATGTCGGAGCAAAGAATGCATCTGATGCAGGAAATTATTATACATGGAAAGAAGCAAATGATTTACATGTTCAGAAAGGAAGATTGCCTACGCATGAAGAAATCCAAAGATTGAAAAAAGAGTGTCATCCTAAATATGATCAAGAAAATGGGGTTAATGGATATAGGTTTTATCACAAGTCAGATAAAAGTATCTCCATTTTTATTCCTGCTGCTGGATATTACCCACAGTATGATGAACCAAACAAATTAATTAAAAAGTCAGAAGAAGGGGCAATATGGTCTTCTGATCAAACAGAAATGGGAAATAAAGTTAATGAAGCAATGAAAGAGCATACAATGGATCCAATATGGCTCCTTATAGGAGATGCTTTTTCATCAGAGGGATATGATCGGTCGGCACTTGCGTTCAGCGTTAAAGAAAAAATCACTAAAATCCTTGACGCGGATATAGGTGTACGTATGAGTGTAAGACTTGTATTGGATAAATAATCGTATAGAATCGGTTCCTTCGGAAATAGGGCGCTCAATTTGTTGTATCTGGTTTCTTGATGAATGCTTGATGTATATGTTTAACATACAGATAGTTTCGTAAAACAAAGCTCACAGTATGCGGTCATTTTCCCTTAACGACTACACTATCGGTAGGGAAATGCCACAAATCTTCTGGTAGACATCGAGGGCATAGACATCTGTCATGCCGCTGATATAGTCTATGACGGCCATGAGACGAGTCTCCAGGTCGTCATTCTCTATGTCGTACTGACTACTTACCCGGCCTATGAGTTGCTGGCTATAGTAACGCTCGGGGTGCTCAATGGCCTCTACCATCAGCTCCATCAGCGTGGCCATGATGCGATAACCCGACAGTTCCACGTCGAGTACGGGCTGGCTTTTGTAGATGCGTTTCTTTGACACACGCGTACATTCTTTATATGCACTACGCGGCAGCTCGCTGATGTGGTCAATGAGTGAACCCTCCAGTTGTCCTGCAAGAATCTCCTCCTCATGGTGGAGGAAGACCTCCACACACTCGTTCTCCAGTTTGCCAATGACACAGGCACGCAGATATTGGATCTTCTCATTCGGGTCTGTCAGCTGTTCGTCGATGATGCGCTGCATGATGCGGCCTCGGTTCACTTCGTCGAAGAAGCCGAGCATGAGGTCTGCCGTCTCGGCAAAGGAGAGAATCTTCAACTTGTGGGCATCCTCCAAGTCCATGATTTCGTAACAGATATCATCGGCGGCCTCAACAAGGTAGACCAGCGGATGACGGGCGTAGCGCAGCGGCTGTCCTGGTTCCGAGAGACGTAGGATGCCCATTTCCTCAGCGATACGCTCGTAGATGGGAGCCTCGCTGTTGAAAAAGCCGAACTTCCCCTTCTTACCCGCCAACGAAGATGCATGGGGATATTTCACAATGCTGGCCAGTGTGGAGTAGGTCATGACAAAACCTCCAGGCCGACGGCCCTTGAACTGGTGAGTGAGCAGGCGGAAGGCGTTAGCATTGCCCTCGAAGTGGGTGATATCATCCCAGAATGTCGGCGACACCTTCTCTTTGAGGCTCATGCCCTTGCCCTCGGTGAAGAATGTCTGGATGGCCTTCTCGCCAGAGTGTCCGAACGGCGGGTTGCCGAGGTCGTGGGCCAGACATGCCGACGCGACTATCTGCCCCAGCTCCTGAAGTAGCGGGTTGCCTTCTAACTCCGGCCGATGGCGTATGGCCGTAGCAACGTCGCTGCCCAGCGACATGCCCACACTGGCCACCTCTAGCGAGTGCGTTAGACGGTTGTGTACAAAGACGCTGCCCGGCAGGGGGAACACCTGCGTCTTGTTCTGAAGACGGCGAAAGGGTGCCGAGAATATCAGACGGTCGTAGTCGCGCTTGAACTCCGTGCGGTCGTCGTGACGCTCAGGATGGCGATGCTCCTGGCCGAGGCGGCAATTGGATATCAACTTGTTCCAGTCCATTGTGGGGAATTGAGAATTGAGATTTGAGGATTGAGATTTGAGGATTGAGATTTGAGAATTGAGATTTGAGAATTGAGAATTGAGGATTGAAGATGCTTTACATAAATAGTCGCTCCAGCGATGGTACCTCTATGCGTCCCCGGTGGAGTGTTAGCAGTCCGTCGGTCTGCATGGCTTTCAAGGCTTGCGACACGTGAAGGCGGTTGTCGTTCACCTCCTGTGCGAGGCGCTCCATGAGAATGTGTATCGTCTTGCGGCCAGCGGGATAGGTGCAGTGGTCGGTGAGAAAGCG
>Ga0265299_10005059_pt1 | contig 12318 bp, 10 predicted proteins | sample AusTroGonzalo_MG_4_FD_193485 | JGI IMG/M metagenome (GOLD analysis project Ga0265299, IMG submission 193485) | Bovine rumen microbial communities from tropical cattle in Woodstock, Queensland, Australia - Gonzalo_02 | ecosystem: Host-associated > Mammals > Digestive system > Stomach > Rumen ...
ATCAAACGCTTTTTTCTGAAAAATACTTTTTTTCCTGCTTTCGGATTGATTGTTTGAGCTAGTCTTCAAAAAAACGACACTTGAAATTACGGTAAAAATCGTTAAAATACTCCGTTTTTTTTGTTTGGTGGTGTGAAATGAAAAAGTGTTTTTGTTTTTTTGCTTTAATATTGATGCTGACTGCGTGTTCTGACGGCAATAAAAATGTCGAAAGCAAGTGGCGTGTGCTTAACGAAGAAACCTATGAACCTAAAATAGACGAAAGTCAGCTTTACACTTCGCTTGATGAACTTGAAAAGCTGATAGTTGCCCCTGTTTCCTATTTCCGCGACAAAAACGGGATATATTCTTTTTCCCAAAGTATGGATTACGGGACAGTTTCCGTTATCAAAACAAATGATGAAGAAGGAAATGAGAAAAGTTCCGAGAGAAAACTTGAACTACATGAGTCTTCAAAATACAAAAGTGACAAATCAGGAAACTTTTCAATCAGTTATCAGAATAATAAAAACGAAGGCTGGGACGTGATTTGGCGCGACAATTTCTTTTACCGCAAACAGTTCGGCGGAGAATTCACAAAAACTTTCAGCATGGGCGAACATATTTCTCTAAGGGACAACATTTTCGGCGCGATTCCTTCTATTTATCTAATGCTGCGCGACCACGCTTCGATAGAATCTGAAAAAGCGTGGAAAATCGGTTCTTTCAAAGGCCATCTTGTAACGATAGTTTTCAGCGATAAAAAAACGGATCGTGCGGCGCTTCCGGAAAAGAAGTATCTCCAGAATCTTCAAGGCACAGAAGAGATGCGTGATGACTCTTTGATTGCTGGTCTGGCAGGAAAAAAGAAAGAAAATATCAAAGGAAAAATGACTGTTTTTGTCTCTCTTGAAGAGGCTGTTGCCGAAATGAAAATAGAAGATCTCTCATTCAGGTTCACCGACGAAGATGTTACCTTCAGCATCAAAGGAACGCGTAATCTTTCGACAGATTTTTCAGAAACGATTCCTGAACCTGAATATAACGAAGAATACCACAGAAGAACGCTTGAGTCGTCCGTAAACATAATGAAAAAGAAAGTAGAAAAAAAGGAAGAAAAACATGACGAAGAATGAAAAATTAGAGACGGTTATCCGTACGCTTTCTGATAAAAAAGGCGTTAACATCATGGTTTTTGATGTTGAAAAAAAGTCGGGATATACCGATTTTATGGTTTTTGTAACGGGGACCAGCACCCAGCACAATACGACTATGGCCGATTCGCTTTTCCGCGAGCTCAAAAACGCAGGATTCGCGAAACCGCTGGTCGAAGGTGAGACGAGTGCGAAATGGATCCTTGTCGATGCGGGAAGCGTCGTCATCAACATCATGCTTGAAGAACTGCGCGACTACTATTCTCTGGAAGACATCTGGAGCGGCTGCGCGAAAGTTGATATAAGTTCTTATCTTCAATAATGAAAATCACTTTAATCGTTGTAGGAAAACTCAAAAGTCAGTTCAAGGAGATCGATGATTTTTTCCAGAAAAGGATAAAAATCTATTCTCCGCTTGAAATAATAGAGCTGAAAGAACGCAACGATCTTGTACTTGAAACTGAAAGCATAATAAAATCAATACCTTCAAATTCGTTTGTAGTCGCTTTGCGTGAAAACGGAAAAGGGCTCGACTCGCTTGCTTTTGCAAAACTTTTAAGCGAAAAATCGGTCTCTCACGGCTCGATCTGCTTTGTGATAGGCGGTGCTTACGGCTTCGGCGACATAAACGAAAACCTCACACTTTCGATTGCGCCGTGGACTCTTCCGCACCAGCTTGCGCGTATAAACCTTCTTGAGCAGATCTACCGCGGACTTTCCATAAACAGCGGCTCCGGATACCATCACGGGTGAATTTTTCATTAAATCTGTTTTTATCATTGAAAAAAAATATTGATTTCTTAATATTGTGCGGATTTTGAAGAGGTTCGCATGAAACCGCCGCTTTTTCTTCTGTTTTCGGTTCTGTTTTTTACATTTCCGGTTTTTGCCTATCACGACTGTCTGAACGATGAAAAGATTACCGAAGATTGCATCAGAGAGCTTTTCAAAGCTGGTGAATTTGCCATCGCAGGAGAGCATATTGATCAGGCTGGGTTCGCTTCGAAGACGGACGTCACAATTCTGAAAATCGAGCTTTTTATGAAGCTCTCAAGATACGATGAAACCGAAAAACTTATCAATTCTCTGCCGAACGATGTAAAAAACACGCTTTACTACAAAGTTATGCTGGTGAAGACTTTTGCGGCGAGAAAGCGTTTCAACCAGGCTCTTGAAATTATCGACGAGATAAAAAGTTCGTATCCAGTTTACTATCTTTTCAGCGATCTTGAGTGTTTGAAAGGCGATGTCGCGCTTTACAGAAAACAGTATGATTCCGCGATTGAAGTTTATGACAGATGTCTTGACGCGCAGGATAACGGTGTCGCGGCTTTTAACAGGATTCTGGCGTTGGAAAAGAACGGCGAACCGCAGGTTACATTTCTCAAAGATTATGTCGAATATTTCGATAGTTACGGCTCTCTTTCGTGGAAAAGCCAGATTGTTAACAGGCTTGTAAAACTCAAGAAAAACAAAGGCGTTCCGAACTCATCCTCGCCATATTACGTCAGATGGCTTTCAATAATGCGGCGCGAAAACAGGCTTTCACAGTTTTTTACCGACGAATATCTGAATCTTCCGTTTCCTGCGAATCTTGAGATAGCTGATTATCTGATTTCAGCGAGACGCTATTCCGATGCGCTGAAAATGCTTGACGACGCGATTTCAAAGCAGACAAAGGCGAACGATGCGAAATATAAGCTCGTGAATAAAAAATACAGGGTTCTGAATCAGGCGGGGCGTGAAGTCGAGGCGGCCGATTTTCTTCTCAAATCTTCGGATGAATTTGCCGGAACGCAGAAGGACAGAATGAAATTCCTTTCCGCGCTGGTTTACTTCGAAAACGGCATGTCGGAAAAGAGCAAGGAGATTCTCGGCGGAATAGTCGCAATGAAGCAGAACTCGAAATATTTCATGCTTTCGCTTTATAAGCTGGGACTCATCTATCTTTTCGAAGGTAATGACCTCTACGCATTCACGATGTGGTCTGAGTTTCTTCTTTCCGAGAAGATGAACTACGACAAATTCGTTGACGGGAAGGGGAGTTATGAGGCGATAACGGGACTTACTGCGCTTCTCGACAGGATAAACGGCTACTGCGCGGTGCTTTCGGATTTTAATTTTCAGTGCTCGGTCGATGAAAGCGGTATTTCAGAAAGCGTCAACAGCTTTATTTCATACTATGACTTTACATATTTCCACATAATCGAGCGTGATGAGTTCAAGAAGAAACCGAATTTTGACAATGTCTCGGCAACTTCGGAAAAATGGCTTTCAAACAGAGTTAAAATCAATGCGTCGAAAGATGAGTTCATTGAGGCTGTAAGTCAGCTTCCGGCTAAAATAAAGAAACGCGAGCCTGCCATTATGATCGATATTTTTCTTAAGGCTGACAATTTTGACGGAGTTGAGTTTTATGTCGATATGATGCGGGTTTACACTTCCTACAACGAAGCCAAGCATGCGAAAAACGCTTCTTCGATGAAGATTCCGATGCCTGAAGCGCAGATTCTTGACGAGTTTTCGTCGAACTACAGAGAGATTCTTTCAAATATTCATCTTGTCTATAACAAATTTTTCAACAAGACAGCCAAGGTCACAAGCTACTACTACAATCAGCTCAGTCCTGACCTCACTTATTCGCCGCACTACGGCAAAAAAGAGGACTGGCGTCTGCTTTATCCGACGCCTTACCTTGAAGTTGTCCTCAAACTTGCGGGAGAGTTCAATGTTCCTGTGCAGCTTATCTATTCGATAATGCGCGCCGAAACTTACTACCGAGAATCTCTTTCATCGAATGTCGGAGCGCTCGGACTTATGCAGATAATGCCGCAGACTTTTGAAAAAATCAGCAAATTTGGCGGAATCAAAATCAAAGACCCGATGGACCCCTATGACAGCATGAAGGCTTCGGTCTGGTATCTTTCAAAGCTTCTGAAGCGCTTCGACAACAACCTTATTGCCGCAACAGCCGCTTACAATGCCGGTCCGCACAATGTTTCCGACTGGATATCTCGTTACGGCAAAAAGGAAGCCTATCTTTTTGTTGAGATGATTCCATTCAAGGAAACGCGTGATTATGTCAAAAAAGTTATGCGTTTTTACATGATTTACAGCTATATTTATGAAGATGAGTTCTTCAATGTCGGTCTTAACGGACTTTACGAGGTTAATGAAAACCGCGACGTAGTGAATTTTTAAGGAGGCAGCATGATTTTTATAGTCGATATCGGCAACAGCAATACGGTTGTGGGAATTTACAAAGGCGAAAATCTTATAAGAAGGTGGAGGATCTCAACTGACAGAACTCTCACGGTTGATGACATCGCGGCGAAACTTTCGGCGCTTATGATGTTCGACAGAATCGAGACGAAAGACATCGCGCAGTGCATAATCAGCTCGGTCGTTCCGACGTGGAACCACGCGTGGGAGCGTTTTTCAATCGAGTTTTTGAATATGAAGCCGCTTTTTTTGAGATACAACACCAGGTGCGGAATTTCATTGGATATTTTGAACCCTTCCGAAATCGGTGCCGACAGAATCGCAAACTCCGTCGCAGCTTCAGCAATCTATCCGCAGGGTTCTTTCATAATTGATTCAGGAACAGCGATAACGCTTGACATCGTAACTCCTGAAAAGAAGTATATTGGCGGCGCGATTATGCCTGGCATAATGATTTCGATGGAGGCTATGTCTCTCAGAACAGCCAAACTGCCGCGTTTCGAACTCGACAGACCTCAGCACGCAATCGGAAAATCGACACTCGAAGGACTTACGAGCGGTGTTTTCTACGGTTTTGTCGGAATGGTTGACCGTGTCATCGAGGAATCGTTGAAGGAAGTCGATTTCAAACCAAAAATCATCGCAACCGGCGGACTTGCAGGTGCAATCGCCTCTGCTTCAAATTATATCAGCGAATTTGACAGAGATCTCACCCTGAAAGGTCTCAGAATCATCGCGGAACTCAACAGATAAAAATACACCGTCATTCTGAGCGCAGCGAAGAATCTAAAAGATGTTTCGCGTTGCTCGACATGACGAGCCAGAGGGGGCTGGTCTGAGGTCTTAATTTTTAGGCAGATATTTTATCGGATCGACTGGTTTTGAAGATTTTCTGATTTCAAAATGGATTGTTGGAACTGATTTCGTTTCGGTTGCATCGGCGAGACCGATAACGTCGTTCTGTTTCAGGGTCTGTCCTTCTTTTGCAAAAATGGTATGAAGATAGGCATAAACGGTGATGAATTCGTCGTCGTGGCGGATTATGACCATGTTGCCGAAGTTTGCGTTTGCGGCGCTGTAAATGACTTTTCCGTCGGCTGTGGCATGGATTTCGGTGCTTTTTTCAAACTGGATGTCGATTCCGTCGCTTTTCGGGCTGCTAGAAGAGAATTGTTTTACGATTTTTCCTGCTGCTGGCCAGATAAAATTTATAGAAGTTTCATTTTCGGGTTCTGGTTCGGGCGATGTTTCCTGAAACGTCTCTACAGGTTCCGGCGAAGGTTCTGGCGCAGATTTTGGTTCCGGGGCAGGTTCAAGTGTCTGTTCAGGTTCTGGGGATGTTTCGGGTTCTGGTGTTGATTCGGGAGAGGTTTCGATAACCTCATCGGCTCCTGGGATAAAAATCGCCGAGCCTTCCTTCAGTTCGTCAACTCCTTCTGGAATTGAGTTTTCCTGACGCAGCTCGTTTGCCTCAACGTTGTATAACTGACTGATTTTAGTCACGTTTTCGCCTTTTTTGACTGTGTGATAAACTCCAAACGAGTCTGTCGCGCATGAAAGGCAGAAAAGTGACGCGAAAATTAAAATGAGAGAAAATTTTTTCATTCTTTTATTGATCCTATAAGCTGATTGATATTTTCCTTTCTTTTTTCGAGGTATTCCTCAAGTTTTTCGGCACATTCGCCTGCGATTGCCGGATTTACGAAATTGTAAGCTCCGATCTGAACCGCTTTTGCGCCGACTATCAGGAAGTCGAGAACATCTTCGAACGATGAGATTCCGCCGATTCCGATGACCGGAATTTTGATGGTTTTCGCCGTCTGCCAGACCATTCTGAGCGCGACAGGTTTTATTGCCGGGCCGCTCAGACCGCCTATCTTGTTGCCGAGTATGAAAGTCCTTTTCTCGCGGTTTATCGCAGTTCCGATTAAGGTGTTTATGAGCGAAACGGCGTCAGCTCCACCCGCTTCTGCAGCGAGTGCAGTCTGTGTTATGTCAGTGACATTGGGAGATAGTTTGACGATTACAGGTTTATCCGTCGCAGTTTTAACGGCGGCTGTAAGTCTCTGGATTATTTCAGGATTTGCGCCGAAAGCCGAGCCTCCAGATTTGACGTTGGGGCAGGAGAGATTCATTTCGAAAGCGTCGATCCTTTCATTTTTAGAAAGTATTTCGGTGAGCCGCACGAAATCCTCTTCCGAAGAGGCGTAGAGATTGACGATTATCGCGCATTTTAAAGTGCTTATTTTCGGCATGATTTCGTCGAGAAAATACTTCGAGCCGCAGTTTTCAAGCCCTATCGAATTGAGCATTCCGGATGCCGTTTCGACCACTCTGGGCGAAGGGTTGCCCGCTCTCGGCTCAATTGAAATCCCTTTCGTGCAGAAGCCGCCGATTTTGTTGAGGTCCATGAATTTTTCGAATTCGATTCCGTATCCGAAAGTGCCCGAAGCGGTGAGAATCGGGTTCTGAAGCCTGAGTTTTCCGATATTTACTGATAAATCCATCTGATTTTTTCTCCGTAGAGCAATAACAAAAAGCTTTTAAGAGTAATAAGTGAAGATTTTTTATCAAGATTTAAGTGTTAAATCTCAAATTCTTTGAAGAAAAACTGCGAATTTTCTTTTTTCATGCCGACAGTTATCGTTTCAACTGAAGCATCGATCTTGATCTGAACGGTTTCGTGCATGAGATAGGGGATATCGTAAAGTTTGTCTCCGGCAAAAATGCGGAGCGCTACTCCTTCAAGATCAGGTGTGAAGTGCAGCGAAACAGTTTTTGCACCTTCATTTTCTTCAACTTCCGGCTCAATTTCAGCAGTCAAATGTTCGGCCGGATCGCGCCAGAAAACAGTCATAGGATCGCCCAGCATGACGATTGATTTCTTTGTCCATGTCCAACTGTCCTTGTTTACGACCGGAACATTTATGTTCACCATTTGTATCGGCGGATTGAAGGTGTCGCTCTGCGGCATGTTGAAATGTGCGTAAAGATAGCTTTCTCCAATTGGCGAGTAGGGGAATGCGAACATATTTTTCATCATTTCGTCAATGAACTGGCTGCCGCCTGCAATTCCCAGACCTGTCGTTGTGTTGCCGAGATAGACTATCGCGCCGCCTTTAGGAGCGTTCATAAGTTTTTCGCCCGCCGAGTCATCGTATTTGTAGGCGAACTGTCCCGCTTCGCACGCACAGCTTAAAAAGAACGGTAGAGTTTCATTTTCCAGCTCGTAAGCCATTTGTGCAGAGAAGTCATTGTCATCATTGGCCTGTTCGCAGGTGAGATATTTGGGATGGCCGTGACCGCTGTGGACGATGATGTTCATTCCTTCTTCGATTGCCGCTTTTTCGCTGTCGTTGTCGAGGTACTGGGCAGTGTTTCCTCCTGGGAAAGGTGTCGATTTAGTGTAAAGTTTTTTTATGGAATAGTTCGCAGGGATCTGGCTTATGGTTTTTCCCTCGGTTTCAAAGTAGTATCCTGAGTTTACTTTTATGCCTGAAAGTTCAGTTGCTATATTTGCCAGAAGAAGCGATTTTGTCATGTGAGCCGTATTGAATGCGGTATAATGTTTTACGAGTTTTGAGAAGTAAAGTTCAGCTTCTTCAACTGTCGAAACAGAAATTCTGCCGACTGCGACATTTGCGATAAGACCGGGTACGTCTTCGTCTTCGGCATATACTCCGTTGCCGTTGAGATCCCAGTCGCTGAAATCGGCGTAGTAAAGATCAGTGTAAAAATCATCTTCATAGTCGGCGATGAGTTCTATTTTGAATTTATCGTGAACTTGTCTTGAAGGAACAACTTCGATGTCACCGCCTAAAACTAGATATCTCAGACCTTCGACCGACATAACATAGTCTTTTATAGCCTTCTGCGTATCATTTAGCGGATCGCTGTCGTCGCAAACGGCGTTTTCACAAATATCTTCAATAGTTACTACTTTCGTGATGATTCCTGTTACAGTGTGGAAATCGGCGAATTTTCTGAAAACATCTGAGAATTCTGCTCTCGTGACAATCAACGCTTCGGTTTTTGTTTCAAAATCGGAAGTCGGTTCTGCAACGGTGGTTGTCTCTTTTACCGGATCTTCATTGTTGTTGTCAGGATCTTCATTGTTGTTTTCCTGATTTTCATTCGGATCTGTCTGATTATTTTCACCGTCATGATTTTCGTCCGATGGCTCTGTATCGGTTGTTTCGTTACCGGAATTTCCTGAATCGGAATCGTCAGACGAAGTATCCTGTTCATCACCTGTTTCGTCACCGCTTGGGGTGATTTTTGTTGCGTCTCCACCGCATGAAACCGTAAAAACTAAAAATAAGAGAATAGAAAAAATTGAAAGTAAATTTTTTAACATTGTGATGCCTCCAACACAAAAATCGGGGGATTATAGTCGTTTTTTTTGCCGCCGCAACTCTTTTTCGATATCTCGTTATCTCGATATATCGTTATTTCGACGGCGGCGAATCTGGTATTGGAAAGATTAGAACTCGAAAACGATTCCGAATTCGAAGTTGTTTTTCATCTTGTTGGAGAGGTCAAAACTTTTGTCTCTCCAGAAGTCGTTGATTTTTTCAAATTTGTAACCCACAAAGAGGCATGAATTGACGACACCGTTTTCTTTCATCTTTTTTGAGGATGACGGGTCCATCCAGTTGAGCGAAAGCATTATACCGATAGTTCCGTGAAGCCCGAACGTGCCGCCGTTTTCAGTTGTGCTGCCTCCGTCGCGGACCCACCACGGATAGTAGTCAATACCGCCTGCTATGTATGGATAAAGCGGAAAATTATATACCGGACGCAGTTTTAGTTCAGCTTTGAGCGGGATGAAGTGCATTGTTGTTCTGTCCTTGCTTCTGGTGCCGTCCGAACGCATAGCACGGCCTTTGAATCTGGTGTATCCGATACCTCCGATAAACGAAATCCTGATATAATCGGTCGGAATCGCCAAGCCGAAAGTGAGCGACGGGAGCCAGCGCAGCTGCGAACCTGCAACATCCTTGAACGGTGTGCCGTTTATCTCTCCGTCAATTTGCGGGTAGTAAAGAAGGTTGGTAAAACTTGCTTCTCCGTGAATTCCTTTTCCTTTTGCCGAAAGATCCTGAAACGGTACGGTAAGAAGCAGAACGAAAAAGATTGCAAGAAGTGCCTTCCTGCCAGATTTAAAGGCAAAAAAGGCAAATGAAATCAACCATGAAATCATGAATATCCTTCCTAAAACTGTTGTAAAAAACCAAGCTGAGACTACAAGCGGCATGAGAATCGTTCGCGAAGCCGCCCGAAGTAGCGGGGAATCTTTGATTATTTCAGCAGGGTAGCTGCCGTATTTGTAGTATGCTGCTATAAATCTTTTGCCAAGCTCGAAATTGGCGAGAACCGAGTCACGGAATTCGCGCAGAAGTTCTACGCTCGGATGAAAATAGCTTCCGAAACCTGCCGTTGCAACAAAGCAGAAACCGCCGTCGTCCTTTCCGCCCTGCGATTTGTAGTTGCTCCAGAATCCGTAAGTAGTTACTGCTGAAGCTTCAACCGATATCGATGCAGTCTCGTCGCTGTTGCCTGCAAGATCTTCTGCGACAACTTCAACAGTGTAGGCGCGGCTGCTGCTTCCTTCGTCGTTGTTGATAAATTCATAGCCGTCTTTGCCTTTTACTGTGAACTCCCAAACTTGATTGTATTTATCGGAGTTTACTTTTGAATCGTATTCGAGAGTTATCTGCGTTTCGGTGTCGTCGCTTTTGAATACGCCGGTTACTTTGGCATGATATACTCCGATTTTTTCTTTTGACTTGCCGTCTTCGGTGCTCGGCGGAGTAACTCTGATGAGCATCTGCTGGTTGCCGCCTTCAATTTCTACCGCGGAAGGCGCTTTCGGCGGTTTGTTGTCGAAAGTAACCTTTATTGCTTTTTCGGCATATTCCGGAACAACAGAGTTGTCGTTATCATCATCGTTTGTTTCGTCGTCATCGTCGTTTTCTTCATCGTTGTTATTGTTAGATGAAGTGTCAAGTTCTATTCTGATTCTGATAGTGTAGCTGCCGTCAGCAACCGACTTGTCATCGGAATTTTCAAGAGAACGAATCTCTTTTATCGTGTTGAAAAGCTCTTCGCCCGAAAGAGTTAAAGAGTTGTTAATACTTAAAAAACCGCTGTCTGTAACGGTAGAGTCGAAAGTTTTTGTCATACCGTCTATTTCAGCCTGAAGATATGCTTTTTTAACAAGATTCGGTTTCTTCAGATCATAGTAGAATTTGAGGGACCCTTCAAAATTCAAGTTCGAATGCTCAGGGTCTGTTTCCGCATTTGAGATATAATCCTCGGCAAAAAGCAGAGAAGTGCAGAAAATTAAGAGAAAAAATGTAATCTTTTTAATCATTTGCATCCCCAAATATAGTTTCAGCTATTCTTATTGCGTTGTATGCTGCACCTTTCCTGACATTGTCGGCTACAACCCATGCGGAAAGGTAGTTTTTATGCTCTCTGCCTTTTCTGAGCCTTCCTATGAAAACTTCGTCTTTTCCCGAAGAATCAATGAGGGTCGGGTAGAGCATCTGTTCGATGTCATCCATGAGGACCATCTCTTTGTTTTCTTTTATTTTTCTGTGGATTTCGTTGATGCTGCACTCTTTTTCAAGTTCAAACCAGACAGTTTCGGCATGTGAATAGAAAGTCGGAACGCGGACTGTCGTGACATCGATATCGAGAGTAGGTTTTGAGAGGATTTTGCGGGATTCATTGATCATCTTCACCTCTTCCTCGCAGTAGCCGTCATCATAGAAAGGTCCGATCTGCGGAATAAGGTTGAAAGCAATTCTCTGAAGGAAGACTTCAGGTTTGACTTCGTGGAATGAAAACAGAGCCGAAACCTGCGATCTGAGTTCCTCGATTCCTTTTTTTCCGGCACCGCTTACACTCTGGTAAGTGCTGACAACGACTTTTTTTATTCCGAAAAGTTCATCGACAATCTTCAGAAAAGGGACAAGCTGGATTGTCGAACAGTTCGGATTGGCGATAATTTTCGATTTCGTGGTTTTGAGGATTTCCCCGTTTACTTCGGGAACGACGAGCGGAATATCATCATCCATTCTGAAAGCGGAGCTGTTGTCAACTACGATTGCGCCTCTGTCTGCGAATTGTTTCGCAAAATCTAGAGAAACTCCGGCACCTGCGCTGAACAGAGCCAGATCAACCGGATGCTTTTCGATTTCCTTCTCGTTTAGCGGGATGACATCAATTTCTCTATTTTTGTAAGTTACTGTGAGACCAAGCGAATTATCGCTCGCAAAAGGATAAAGTTTATCGATCGGGAACTTCCTCTCTTCCAGAATCGAAATAAATTCAAGGCCGACAAGTCCCGTCGCGCCGACTATAGCAACATTCAAAGGTTTCATGTTTCCTCCAGACAAAGCAAAAAAACCGATAATACAAGCAATTAGCGTTCCATTGAAATAATTCAACGGAATCAAATAGTTGTATTTATATCAAAAATGACAAAAAGACAAATTGCCACATTGACAGTCCCATATACGGTGTCTCAAAATATTAGCGTCTAAAAATATCTGAGGAGAGCAGCTGAGAGGTGTGAAATGAATTTTAGGTGCAAGATGGTTTACTTTGAACGGCGGAAGGTTCTGCGTTCCATTTCCCTGAGGAACTCTTCCGAATAGTGCTTTCTGTTGATAACTTTTTTCTTACTGAAGGCCTTTTGGTCAGTCAGGGTCAGCGTTGGATCGCCCTGAATCATCATGCCGAGCCACCATGTATCGACATAAGGCTTGTCAAAGCCGTAGCTTTTATAGTTTGCCCACAGATCGTTTGCCCAGGTCTGGTATGCAGCTCCCCAGGATTCACCGTTGACGAGAGCCTCGTACATCGCCTCGGGGTTGAACATTCCGCCGACCTTCGTGCTGCCGACGGTTGCCAGCCCGTTTTTCCCTTTGAGATAGGTGTCGGCAAGGTTTCC
>Ga0265299_10005061_pt1 | contig 12315 bp, 3 predicted proteins | sample AusTroGonzalo_MG_4_FD_193485 | JGI IMG/M metagenome (GOLD analysis project Ga0265299, IMG submission 193485) | Bovine rumen microbial communities from tropical cattle in Woodstock, Queensland, Australia - Gonzalo_02 | ecosystem: Host-associated > Mammals > Digestive system > Stomach > Rumen ...
ATCGAAGAAGGTGAGATGATCTATGGATATCGGGGCCAGATGGAAGACAGTTACGAGGCTGAGCACTTCACCAACGAGATCATGGAAATCGCCCATGAGATCGAGGAACTCCTCGGCCCAGTACAAACAGGCCCAGAGCCCTACGCCGTCCTCAGCCAGAACAACACCGTGCTGACATTCTACTACGACGAGAATAAAGGACAGCGTAACGGTATGGGCGTAGGCCCGTTCGTCCAACCTATAGTAGTCGATGGTGATGATTATTATTCCACCATCTGGAATACAGATTCGCGTAACATCCGACGTGTTGTATTTGACGCTTCTTTCGACAATTGTACAACCATCACAAGTACGGATCAATGGTTCGCATATTTTAGCAATTTAACCGAGATTGTTGATTTGAAGTACCTCCATACTCAGAACGTTACTTCGATGAATGATATGTTTGTAGGTTGTTCTAAATTGAACCAACTGGATTTAAGCCATTTCAATACTGCAAACGTGACAAGAATGGCAAGCATGTTCGCGAAATGCTCTGGTCTGACGAAACTTGACTTGACCGTATTTAATACAGCGAACGTAACAAACATGGCAAGCATGTTCTCGGAATGTCAGAACCTGACTACCATTTATGCTGGTGAGGGATGGAGTACGGCAAAAGTGACTGAAGGGAATAGCACGTTTTATAATTGTTCCAGCCTTATTGGTGGCGCAGGCACACGCTATGATGCCAACCATACAGACTACCCCTACGCCCATATTGACGGAGGAAGAGACAACCCCGGTTACCTCACAGACATCAATGTACCTTATATACCAGAAGTCATGCTGACAGGTAAGGTTGCCAATTACTGGTACGACGTGACCGGTACTGATCCCAACGGCGACGAGGCCATCATCTTTACACTACCGAGGACGCCTGAAGGTGGTAACATCTGGGAAGTCAATGTGCTCAATACATTTGTCAGAAACCAACTGGCCTTCACAACCCCCGATGGCCAAGCAGTCAATAACACCATTGGTGAGATCAGGTTTGAGTCGAACGAACACATGGTGGCTCTGAATGATGGTAAGATGCTGATGTACGAGAGTGAGAACGAACAAGGAGAAATCGGTATGGTTGAGCCCGATTTGGGCATGATCCGCATCATCAACTCCGATATCACCCAGCACCTTCTCAACGACCCGAACTCGAAATACATGGCGCTACCCGTCACGGCTACAGCCTATCGGTACGGCTATGAAGTACCCGTTATCAACGGTAGTTTCACGGTCCTCATTCAGTTGGAGAAGCCACAAGACCCAGAGCCTTATGCCGTGCTGAGCAGGAGCAATAACAACACCGTGCTGACGTTCTACTACGACACGAACAAGGCTACTTTCCAAGAGAGCATGAGCATTGACCCCAACAACTGGTCAGGCAATGCATCTGCTATTACGACAGTTGTCTTTGATGCTTCTTTCGCCAACTACACGGCGCTGACGAGCACAGCCCGTTGGTTCAGCAACTTCGCCAAACTGACCTCCATTCAGGGTCTCACCAACCTGAGGACGGACAACGTCACTGATATGGGTTGGATGTTCTCCGGCTGTACCAGTCTGACGAGCCTTGACGTGAGCGGATTCAACACCGCCAAGGTCACAGACATGGGTGGCCTGTTTGAACACTGTTCAAGTTTGACGACCATTGACGTCAGCAAGTTTATAACTGACAATGTGACGAACATGGATGAGATGTTCGAAGGTTGTTCTGCCTTGACAGCGCTTGACTTAAATGAGTTCCGAACAGGCAATGTCACAAGCATGGAGAGCATGTTCGGCAGTTGTTCCAGTCTGACGAGTCTTAACCTGAGCAGATTCAACACCGCCAAGGTCACCGACATGAGCGGTCTGTTCCGTGATTGTACAAAACTGCAAACAGTCAACGTGAGCGGGTTCAACACGAGTAATGTCAAAGATATGGAGTACATGTTCAGCAGATGCTCCAGTCTGAAAACCCTCGACCTGAGTTCATTCGCTACCGGCAGTTTGCAAGATATTGACGGTATGTTCGAAGAATGCTCTGCTCTGACAACGATCTATGTCACCAGCAACTGGGACGCCTCAAAAGTGACGAACAGTCGCGAGATGTTCTTTGGCTGTACTAATCTAGTGGGTGGTGCAGGCACTGCCTATTCCCCACAACATATGGATGTGTCCTATGCCCACATCGACGGCGGCACAGCCAATCCTGGCTATTTCACAGACAAGAATGCGCCGACCTCACGTGAACTGTTCGTGCTCTCAAATGAGAACGGTATGATCATTGGAAGCATCGTTGCCCCCAATGGAGAGACGCAGAGATTCGAGATTGTCGGAGGAAAAGAAGCGATCTTCAATGTGCCCAACGGCTCCAACGTCAACATGACATTCCGTCCCAATGCCGGCTACCGTTTGGCTGACGTGATACTGAATGGTCGTAGTGTCAGAAGCCAGATGCCGACAGACTCCACTTATGTCATTCAGAACGTGTTGGAAAACATGGAACTCATGGTCACGTTTGACGCTCTGCCTATGGAGCCTTACGCCGTACTGAGCAACAACAACACCGTCCTCACGTTCTATTATGATAGCAACAAAGAGCGCATGAACGGCATGAACGTCGGGCCGTCTGATTATATCATCGGTTGGAATGAACATAAAGAGACTATTACAACTGTCGTGTTTGATGCCTCTTTTGCCAATTGTACCACATTGACAAGTACTGCTAATTGGTTCTCAAGTTGTAAGAATCTGATAGCAATCACTGGTCTCAGCAACTTAAAGACTGACCATGTGACCAATATGGCAGAGATGTTCGCGAAATGCTCCAGTCTGACAGAACTTGACTTAAGCAGTCTGAATACAGAAAACGTGACGACGATGGAGATGATGTTCAATGGTTGTGAAAGACTGAGGCGTCTGAACATCAGCCATTTCAACACATCAAAAGTGACCAACATGTTCCAGATGTTCACTTCTTGTAACAGTCTGACAAGTCTTGACCTGAGCAGTTTCAATACAGAGAACGTGACGACGATGTACCACATGTTCTCTGGTTGTTCTGACCTGGAAAGCCTGAATGTAAGCCATTTCAACACTGAGAACGTGACAACCATGAGTGGTATGTTCCAAGCCTGTAGCAGTCTTACAAGCATTGATGTGAGCGAACTCAATACAGAAAACGTGACGGATATGAGCCAATTGTTCTATTACTGCACGAACTTGGTGAATATCAATCTCAACCATCTCAACACATCGAAAGTAGAGAGTTTCTCACTGATCTTTGGAAACTGTCCTAACCTCGCCTCTATTCAGGCCGGCAGTGCCAATATCCCTGCTGCTCAGTATGCAGAGATTGGCAACCCGAACCTGCTGGTCTATGTCAACGAGCCTTCGCTTGCTCCTGAGGGCGTGCAGAACGTGGTGATCAATGGCATGGCGCAGGAGATTATCCTCACAGATGTCACAGAGGGTAATAACAACTGGAACTGCCCGGAGCCGTTCAGGGCCGAGAAGATCAGTTACACCCGTAACTTCAGGCAGCAGACTGAGGTCGGCATCAGCCGAGGCTGGGAAAGTATCGCCCTACCCTTCACCGTGCAGACCATCACCCACGAGTCGCAGGGCACGATCATCCCCTTCGGTGCTCAGGGCACAGGCAAGTACTTCTGGTTGCGTGGCTACTCACCCGAAGGTCTCCACAGGGCAACGGTACTTGAGGCCAACACGCCTTACGTCATCTCCATGCCGAACAATCCGACGGTCTATCCCTACGAGTACAACCTCAACGGGCGCGTCACCTTCTCGGCAGAGAACACCCTCGTGCCAGGCACACCCGACTTCGAAGAGATGCTTATCACACGTGGCAACATCACAATGGCACCTATCTTCGTACGGGTACCTCGCGACGAGGCGGTCTACGCCATCAACGTAGGTCAGCCGCTTGAGCGCTATGCCGAAGGCAGTGTGTTTACACGTGAACTGCGTGAGGTGCGTCCCTTCGAGGCCGCTACCACTCACGAGCCTATCAATGGCGCACGCCCCCAAAATATCCGTATTGCCGCCCAGCCCAAGTACGACATCACGGGTATCAAGACCATAGAAATCGACGAGGCTGAAGGCACATGGTACTCCCTCGATGGTCGCCAGATGCAGGGTCAGCCACAACGAAAAGGTGTCTACCTCCAAAAAGGCAAAAAGGTCGTGGTGAAATAACCCTGCCTTATTTCCAAATAACCCTGCCTTATTTCTCAATAACCCGTCCTTATCGCGCAATAAGGGCGGGTTATTTCGTTAGGCTATTAAGTGAACTGAATTTTAATGTGAATTTTCTTTGAAGTTTCAAAGATAATTTCTATCTTTGCACAATAAAACTGTTGTTTCGCTAACGATAAAACTTATAAACGATATGAAAAAGGAACTACTATCCATCATCCTGATGGTCCTCGCCATTACTTTTCCCACCCTATCCTGGGCACAAAACAACATTCAGTTCGAGGATGAGGCCGTAAAGGCTATCTGCGTATCAAATTGGGATACCAATGGCGACGGAGAATTAAGTTATGAAGAGGCTGCGGCAGTAACAAACTTAGGGAGCGTTTTCAGAGAGAATAAAAATATCACCAGTTTTTTAGAATTGGAGTACTTTACAAGCCTCACTGAGATTCCCCAAAATGCATTCTATCAATGTAGTAATTTGAAAGAAATCAGATTGCCTGAAAATGTGACTACTATTGGTTCTAATGCATTTACAAATGACTACAATCTGGCTTTTATCGAATTACCTGAGGGGGTGACCACAATAAAAAGAGGAGCATTTTACATTTGCAGCAAACTTTCATCAATATACATCCCAAAAAATGTCAGAAGTATTGAATCTAATGTTTTCGGGCATTGCACTGGACTTGAAAGCATTATGGTAGATGAAGAAAACGCGGTGTATGACTCTCGAAATCGATGCAATGCTATCATTAACACCAGTACTAACACACTCATTACTGGTTGTAAAGCAACTGTAATTCCAGATGGTGTTGTTGCTATCGGAGCGAGTGCTTTCTATGGCCATTCTGGAGTCACATCCATGAATTTTCCTACAACATTGAAAACCATTGGTAGTCAAGCTTTCGATGGAACTGGTTTTGTGAACTTAGAAATACCGAACTCTGTTGAAACTATTGGAGATTGGGCATTCACAAATTGCAAAAGCCTGCAATCTGTCAGAATCTCTGCAAGCGTTACAAGCATAACGACACCTATGCACAACTGCAACAAACTTGTTTCAATTGTAGTGGACGAAAACAATCCCGTCTATGATTCACGTAATAATTGCAATGCCATCATAGAAACAGCAACAAACAAATTAATTACCGGATGCAAAACAACTGTCATCCCCAATAATATTAAGATTATTGGCACAGAGTCTTTTGCATCAAACAATGAGACTATCGTATTTCCTCCAAGTGTCACAACCATAGAAGAAATGGCATTTTGGGGAAATGAGTTTGTTTCAGTAGAATTATCTGAGAATATAACGAGCTACGGACGGAACGCTTTTCCAAGTGGATCTATTAAGTCTGTCTTCTCATACAGAATAAGACCTGTTCCAATCGATGAATCCACTTTCTCTGAGGAAACATATAAGAATGCAACCCTCTTTGTTCGCACAGGCACAAAGAGTGCTTATCAGAGAACTGAAGCATGGAACCACTTTGCAACAATAGAGGAATTCGGTGACCCTGTCGACGTGCCAGAACCAATTGTTGTCAGCCTGATTAACAACGGTGACATGGAGGGTGAGGATAACAGCAACTTCTTTGTCAGGTATGATGCCTTAGGTGATCAATTTAAGGAAGTGTCAAAAACGACCATTACCAATGGCGTGGGTGTAAATGGCTCACGTGGCGTCAAGGTCGAGGCAAAAGCCAAGGTGGTGGAAGCATGGGATAACCAGTTCTGGTTCCGTCTGAACCAGCCTGTCAGCGCAGGTACCAAGGTTCGGTTATCGTTCGACTATCGTGCCGACAAGGAGGCAACGATATCCACCGAGTCGCATGCGGAGCCAAGCACCTATATTTATTATGATCCTTTCGGTGGCGACATCAATGTCTCTAAGGACTGGAGCCATTTCGAGTATGAAGGTACGATGGATTCCAACAATTCCACTGACCAACTTCCGTTCCAGTCGATGACTTTCACCCTCAACAAATATTTCGAGGATGCCAACAACTACTACTTCGACAACGTAGAGTTCAAGGTCATTCTGGAAGACCAGTGCCCCAAACCAACATTTAAGCAAATGGAGAATAGTGTCATAATCCAAAGTCCGTTTGATGCCACCATCTACTATACCATTGATGGCTCTAAGCCAACAAATCGCAGTTATGTATATTCTGCGCCACTGGCACTTTCTGATGATGCGATCATCAACGCCATTGCCATTGTCGAAGGTTACGAAACCTCTCCCGTTGCGACATACTCCTTTAAATTCACGCAAGATGAAAATCTGGAAGAAAAGAAAGCCGAGTTGCGTAAGATGATTGAGCAACTCTCATACGAGGCGGATTATTGTCGTGAGAGACTGAGTGAAAAAGACCGTGATCAAACAAGCAATCTATGGCAAATGTTGAATGAGATTCTAACTGAGATTGCTTATGCAATGAAGGTGTTAGAAGATGCCAAGACAGAAGAAGATCTTATCGACTGCGAGAAGCGCATCCAAATAATAGCTGTGGAACTAGATAGGCTCCGCGCTGAGATAGAAGAATACAGCCCCATCCACTATAGTTTCGACGGACTGACAGCATGGGTAAGCGGGGGAGTTTCCCTCGATGAAGTCTTTAGGGAAGTTGGTGGCCGAGAGGTGGCTGCACAGACCATAGCCGCTATTGTATGGGAGAACTCATTTGCGCTGACTGCCAATATGTTGCAGGGCATCAACAATCCAAACCTGCTGGTCTATGTCAACAATGCCTCACTCGCCCCTCAGGGTGTTCAGAATGTGGTGATTAATGGCCAGGCAAAGGAGATTGTTCTTGTGCATGCGACCAGTGGCAATAACAACTGGTATTGTCCACAGGCATTCAGGGCAGAGAAGATCAGTTACACCCGTAACTTCAGCCAGCGAACTGAAATCGGTAAGAGCCGAGGATGGGAAGGTATCGCCCTACCCTTCAACGTGCAGGCAATCATGCACGAGTCAAAGGGAGGCCTCGCCCCGTTTGGCACCGGTGTTGGCGTAAAACATTTCTGGCTTCGAGCCTACGACGGAGAGAATCTGTATTCAGCACACGAGATGGAGGCTTATGCCCCATACATCATTTCCATGCCCAACAACGACAACTATTATGCCGACTATAACCTGAATGGGCGCGTCACATTCTCTGCCACCAACTCCGAGGTGTATGAGACGCCCGATTTCTCCTTCATGGAGAACGAGCCCAACATGCCGTTGATGACCATCCCGGTTTTCCAGCGCAAGGCACAGTCAGACAGTATCTATGCCATTAACGTAGGTCAGGCACGAGGCAGTTATGCCGAGGGTAGCGTCTTCGAACGGGGACTTCGTGAGGTTAGGCCCTTTGAGATCTATACCGTACACCATGGCCAGGGTGCCCGCCCACGCTACGTCCCCATCAGTACACAAGCCCAGAACGATATCACGGGTATCAAGACCATAGAGATTGACGAGGCTGAAGGCACATGGTACTCCCTCGATGGTCGCCAGATGCAGAGCCAGCCCCAGCGAAAAGGTGTCTATCTCCAAAAAGGCAAAAAGGTCGTGATTAAGTGAGAGTAATGAGATATTAATAGTATTCACTAATATTTTTTCAACTATAATGATTAAAAGATATATGAAATCTTTCAACGACAAGAAGATTCTGGCACGGATGGCAATGACGCTACTGCTTGCCATGACGACCTCCATCAGGATGTGGGCTGGTGTGGGTGACGAATTCACAGTGGGAAAACTGACATACAGCGTCACTGATGATCCAAATTCGGTGTATGTCAAGGCTTCCGGTCAATCAATCACGGGTGACTTGATAATTCCAGAATCAGTCAGCAACGGTGGAAAAGACTATGCCGTGACAGGTATCGCTGATAATGCCTTTAATCAATACAAATCTATTAAATATGTTTACATCCCTGCCAGTGTGACGCGAATTGGCAACAGTGCCTTCGAGGGATGCGAAAATTTGGAATTGCTTGATATTGCGGATGGCTCCTATTTGACGAGCATCGGCGAAAGAGCCTTCAGGGATTGCATGTGGCTGTCGTCAATCATCATTCCTGCCAGTGTGAAGAGCATTGGAAATCAGGCTTTCTTTTTCTGTATTCAACTGAAATCGGTCATTATCTTGGCACCGTCTCTTACAACGTATGGACAAAGGGTTTTTCACCAGTTGGAAGATGATGATCAATCAGATGCATCGCCTATCCTTGAAGATGTTAAGATTTACGTGTTCAGTGAAAATCTGGGCACCTACAAATCTGGCTGGAACGACTATCGCAACAGAATCTCAGCCATCGACGAGAACACCGAACTGAAGATGATGAAGGGTAACGTGACATACAAGTTCAACGACCTCAGTCAGAAAACATTGGATTTTGCCAAGTGTAATAACAAATATGCAGGTGACATAGTCATAGCCGCCAACGTTTACGGCTACGATGTGACAAGAATCAGTTCACAGGCATTCCAAGTTTGCTCTGACTTGACATCCGTCACCATCCCTGGCAGTGTGACGACCATCGGCGATAAGGCCTTCTATGGCTGTACTGGTCTGACATCTGTCGACATCCCAAATGGCGTGACATCCATCGGTCAAGAGGCCTTCAATAATTGCGAAAAACTCACCTCGGTCACCATCTCTGATGGCGTGACAAGCATTGGCCAACAAGCCTTCGGATATTGCACCAGCCTGACATCCATCACCATCCCAGCCAGTGTGACGACCATCGGCGATAAGGCCTTCGAGCATTGTTCAGACTTGACCTCGGCCACCATCCTTGGTGACGTGACAGCCCTTCCCTTGGGGATCTTTGAACAATGCAGCAGCCTGACTTCTTTCACCATCCCTGCCAGTGTGACGACCATCGGCAATAAGGCCTTCGAGTATTGTAAAAGTTTGAAATCTGTCGACATTCCCAATGGCGTGACGACGATTGGCGAAAATGCCTTCTATTACTGTTCTGGTCTTACATCTGTCACCATACCCAGTGGTGTGACGATGATTGGCGGAAGTGCATTCTATTGTTGTAGACAAGTGACGGATGTGTATTGCTATGCCAACCCCACTAACCTGACATGGGTAAAACCCTCTACTGAGTTTATGTTAGACAAGGCGACGAAGTGTCATGTGAAGTATGACCAACTTTCGGACTATCAGCAGATATTCGGCAAAGGCAAATATGCCAACGTCACCTTTGTGGGCGACCTTGCTGAGCCTGGCTACGCCGTCATCATCTGTCCCCCGGGAATGAGCACCTACTATAACGATAGAGACCTGTCGCTCAACGATGAAGAGAACGGCAGCAAACTGACGTTCTACAGGGTGACTGCCGTGGGGCCAAGCAGCGTGACGCTGACCGAGATCACCAAAAAGAAGATTCCCGCCAATACGCCCGTCATCGTGGAGAATTCTGGCGACAGCGAGATTCCGGTCAGGATGAAGGTCGTTTCCGGTCTCGCAGCCGTGAGTTACGCCAAGAAGTTCAAAGGCACGGTCAACGATAAGACACTCGAGTTTGACAGCAACAAAGCCTACTACGGCTTCAACGGCCAGGACTTCATCATCATGCGTGAGGGTGGCAAAGTCAATGCCCACCGTTGTTGGTTGGAGGTCACTGCCTCCGGACAGAGTGCCGCCCCCGTCGTTGCCGTCACTGGTATGTCAGCGTCTCAGATCCTGTACACACTATCCTTCACTGACGGTTGGAAAAACCATCTTGATGAAGATCTGTTCGATGTATATTACACGATTCCTAACGAAGGTACCATGTACCTCACGTATACTATATTAGAAGGACGTCCCTGGCAGAAGGTTCCTGATGGTACTGATATTACAATGAAAATCGTACCCATCGAGGGATATGTTGTCAATAGCGTCACAACCACGGCCTACCTCAATACCGATCAGATGAAAGGTCGAACCCGTGGTGATAGTAATCCCCAACTTCGCGTCGACATCCCCGTGACCGATCAAGGGAACAATGTATATACTTTCCCAATGATTGCCAACGTTGAAGTATCCGTTACGTACAGAAAGGAAAACGAGAATCCGATGGCCAATATAGCAGGTGTCGTGGCACTGTCGAAAGCCATCCTGAACGGATCAACGGATCCGGAGTTTGATATCAACGGTGACAATAAGGTTGATGCCAAGGATATTGTTGACTTGGTAAACATCATCGCAGGGAAATAATTTCTTTGTCACCAAAACTGAGAATAATGAAGAGAATACGACTATATCTACTGGGATTATTCATAATCCCGCTGGCGATACAGGCACAAAGTACAGTTGATACCAAAATTGCAGTCAACAGTCAAACTGATGACAAGACCTTTGTTGTGATAATCGCCAACGAGAATTACAAACATGAGGAGTCTGTGCCCTTTGCACGAAACGACGGAGAGGTATTCAAAGTGTATTGTCAGAAGACTTTGGGCATACCTGAAAATAATATCCGATTTGCGCCAGATGCTACACTTAATGAGATGAATTATGAACTTGACTGGCTCGACGATGTGCTGAAAGCCTACGACGGTGATGCTCGTGCCATCCTTTACTATACAGGTCATGGTATGCCCGACGAAAGTTCTAAGGAAGCGTTTCTACTGCCTATCGACGGCTACAGCAAGTCGCCACAGAGTGGACTGAGCACGAAAAAACTATACCAAAAACTTGGTAAGATGCAAACGCAGAGCATCATCGTGTTCCTTGATGCCTGTTTCTCTGGGGCCAAGCGCGACGGTCAGATGATGGCATCTTCCCGTGGTGTAGCCATCAAGGCCAAGGATGAGCCCGTAGGCAGTAATACCGTCGTGTTCTCCGCTGCACAGGGTGACGAGACAGCCTACCCCTACAAATCTCAGCAGCACGGCATGTTCACCTATTATGTCTTGGAGAAAATTCAGCAGTCGGGCGGCGCCACGACCTTAGGAGAACTCAGCCAGTACGTGACACAGCAAGTGAAGCGCAAGTCGGTTGTGGAGAACGGTAAGAGCCAGACACCATCGGTATCATATGCCTCGAACAATGAAGGGTGGCGCAACTGGCAACTCGCCTCGACAGCAGCCACGAAGTTTGAGACAAGGACGGTAGCGTCAGCCCAGGAAGCACCTGTGCAGAAAGCGCCTGTACAGAAAGCGCCGACTCAGGCAGCCCCTACTCAGGCAACCCCTATTCAGGCAACCCCTACGCCATCGGTTCCTGCATTTGACGAGTCTGTGACAGCCGACCTGATCAATCAAGGCAAGAAGGCCATGCGGGCCATGAACTACGACAAGGCCAAGGCAGACTTCACGAAGGCTGCCAACCAGGGAAGCGTGGAAGCCAGTTACCAACTCGGCCTGCTATACAGCAACAGCAACTATGACGATTATAGCCGTGAGACAGCCACCACCCATTTCCTCAAAGCCGCCAAGACAGGGCATGTGGAGGCGATGTATCAGACAGGTATGATGTATCTCGGTACAGACAACACCGCCGCCAAGCAGTGGCTCCGCAAAGCCTCCGACAAAGGTCATCAGCGTGCCCAGGCACAACTTGAGAAACTCAGATAATATAATGTATAACTAATTGTTTAAAGTATGAAAAAGGTTCTATTTCTTTTGATGGTGATGATCGCCTTCGGTTTCCAGAGTGTTCATGCACAAGATACTCCAATTAAGATTGTTACTGGTCATCCGGATTTGAAAGTAAAGGTTAAGCGTTGCGCAGCAAGTGGCAAGACCATTATTTTAGATTTGGTTTTTTCGAATGAGGGTGCTCGTGATGTGGAAAGATTTGCTCTTTTAGGTAGCCCTGCGTGGGATCGTGGCGAAGCCTATGATGACGAAGGGAATATATACAATGAACCGAACGGTGGAAAGATCTTGCTAAAAGTCACCAATGCAGCCAGTTATGAATCACATACGAATGCGTTTCGTCTGCTTTCAGGTATTCCTATGCGAGTAAGCGTAAAAATAGAGGATTTTTCTACTTCTGCCACCTCCATTGCTTTTCTAAAACTGGGTGTGGATTGTGAAGAACTAGGATTAGGAGATCACAACAAATCCATAACATTCCGTAA
>Ga0265299_10005062_pt1 | contig 12311 bp, 12 predicted proteins | sample AusTroGonzalo_MG_4_FD_193485 | JGI IMG/M metagenome (GOLD analysis project Ga0265299, IMG submission 193485) | Bovine rumen microbial communities from tropical cattle in Woodstock, Queensland, Australia - Gonzalo_02 | ecosystem: Host-associated > Mammals > Digestive system > Stomach > Rumen ...
TGATCTTGGGCTCGGTGCCGGAGGGACGCACGGTCACCTTGCTGCCGTTGTCGGTGATGAACTGCAAGACGTTGGACGAAGGCAGCTCAATGTGATCGTGGGTCGTGGATTTCATGTTGCAGGTGTAACGAGCCTGATAGTCCAGGGCTTTCAGCACGGCTTCGCCACCCAAGGTCATGGGCATATTCTCACGCAGGTCGCTCATACGTTGTTGAATGGCTTGCATTCCCGCTTCACCCGGTTCTGTCAGGGAGACCATGCTCTCCTTGAAGTATTGGTACTGGCGATAAAGCGACTCTAACTGGTCGATGAGGCTCTTCTTTCCGTTGAGCTTGTAGTATGCGGCCATTTCGGCGATGAGACAGCAGGCGGAAACGGCATCTTTGTCGCGCACGAAGTCGCCCACGAGGTAGCCGTAGCTCTCTTCGCCGCCCACGAGGAAGTGCTTTTCGCCCTCATGTTCGCGGATTTTCTCTGCAATGTACTTGAAGCCGGTCAGCACGTTGAAGCATTCCACGTTGTAGTCGCTGGCTATCTGGTCGATGAGGTCGGTGGTGACGATGGTCTTGACCACGAAGTTGTTGTTCTCCAGCGGGTTGATCTTGGTTTGTGACAGGACGTAGTGGAACAGCAGTGTGGCGGTCTGGTTGCCGTTGAACAACCGGTAGCCGCCGCCTTTTTCGCGCACGGCAATGCCCACACGGTCGGCGTCGGGGTCGGTGGCGAGCACAATGTCGGCTTTCACCTTCTTGGCTTTCTTGATGGCCAGCTCCAGGGCGGCGTGCTCCTCCGGATTCGGGGATTTGACGGTCGGGAAATTACCGTCCGTGACAGCCTGCTCCTCCACGATGTGCACGTTCTTGAACCCGAAGTCCGAAAGGGCTTGTGGCACAACGGAGATGCCAGTGCCGTGCAGCGGGGTGTAAACGATGCAGAGGTCCTTGGCTTCCGCCACCGCCTCGGGATTCAGGGATAGACGCTTGATCAGGGTGAGGTATACATTGTCGATGTCCTTGCCGATAGTGCGGATCAGGTCGGGACGGCCTTCCCACTTCACCTGCTTGACTTCCTTGATCTTGTTGACCTCGGCAATGACGTTCTTGTCGTGCGGGGGCACGAGCTGTCCGCCGTCGTTCCAATAGACCTTGTAGCCGTTGTATTCTTTGGGATTGTGCGAGGCGGTGATCATGATGCCGGCGTTGCACTGCAGGTGGCGCACGGCGAACGAGAGTTCCGGGGTGGGACGGAGCGAGTCGAACAGATAGACCTGGATGCCGTTCGCGGCCAGGATGTTCGCGGCGATGGAGGCGAACTCCGTGCTGAAGTTGCGGGAGTCGAAGGAAATCGCCACCTTGATGTTCTCCCCGAAGCACTTGATCAGGTAGTTGGCCAGGCCTTGGGTTGCGAAGCCCACCGTGTATTTGTTCATGCGGTTGGTGCCGATGCCGATAATGCCGCGCAGTCCGCCCGTACCGAACTCAAGGGTTCTGTAAAAGGCGTCCGACAGCGCTGCCGGCTCTTCCTCCTGCATCCGCAGGATCTCTTTCTTGGTCTCCTGGTCATAATTGCCAGTCAACCAGGAATCAATGTTGGTTTGGGTGATGTCTTTTGCCATATTTTGGGTGATTTTTTATAGTTTCAAATTTCAGGTTTCAGTAGAGACGTCATATTATGGTGCCTCTACTGGTTCAAAGTTCAAGGTGTTCCGTATAATTATCCATTAATTGTCCAGCGCGTGCAGAGCGAAGCAGTAGGCGCCGATGGCGGTGGCGCGGGAGGTGCCGAGCTGGGAGAGGGTGATGCCGAGGCGGCGCTGCGTGTCGATGCGGATGCGGCGGCCGGTGCCGAACACCTCGACCTCCTTGGTCTGGCCGTGGACGAACTGCTCGAACTCCTTCGGGTCTTCGAGATTGTAGATGTGGGAGGGCACACGGGGCAAGACATGGCCGTTGAGGGTGTGCATCTCGGTGCGGATTTCGTTAAGCAGGGCGGGCAGGTAGAATTTTGCCGCCTTGCTGACGCCGCCGCCCAAAACCAGGATGCCGTCCAGCATGCAGGCGGCATACGCGATGCTGTAGCCCGCCGCCTGGCCGAAGCGTTCGAAGGCTTTGAGCGCGGCCTCGCGGTCGCCGTCGAGGGTGCCGTCGGCGATGCGGTAGATGTCGTAGGAATCGGTGTATTGTGCTGCTTTTTCGTCTTTCGCCAGTTCTCGATAGTAGCGCAGCACGGCGCGCAGGGAGATGCCTTCCTCCGCGATCAGCGTCTGGTCCCACTTGCTGGGGGAACAGTAAATCTCTGAGCAGCAGTTGTCTCCCATGAACATCTGGTTATGCGAGGTGATGCCGATGCCGAAGCCTGTGCCGAGAATGAATCCGATGAGGTTGTGGTATTCCTTCACGCCGCCGGCAGTGCGGATCTTCTCATTCAGCATGGGGAGCGCGCCCGCTAGAGCCTCGCCGTAGGTGAACAGATCCGCATCGTTGTTGATGAAAACGGGCAGCGAGAATTGCTCCTTCAGATAGGCGCTCAAGGCAACCCCGCCTTCAAAACAAGGGAAGTTCGAAAGACGGTCGGGAAACACCCCGTTGGGGTAATCCGCCGGTCCGGGGAAGGCGAAGCTGATGGCCACGGGCTTCTCTTGCAGTTGGCCGATGATATGCTGGAAACCTGTCCGCAGATCGTCCAGCAGCTGGGGAAGATCGTTGGGGTGGGTGGGCAGCTCGAAAGTGTCGGTGATGGCCTCGCAGCCCCGCATTGCCGAAAAGCGGAAATGCGTGCCGCCGGCGTCCAGGGTGATGACGGTACGGGGGTCGTTATTGTACATTTTCCGATTATTTTTTTAATCGGTGCAAAGATAACATTTTTTCAATTTATATTACACCACGCATAACGCACATTTTAGGCACCCGCATCTAAAAAAAAAATTGAAATTCTGTGTAGGGTTACTCCTTCACGTATCGGATGGATTTCGCGACGTTGATGAGGTGGTCGGCGACACGCTCGGAATTCTGCGCCAAGGAAAGGTATTCGGAGCCAACAATGGGACTGCACAGGCCGTCGGTGAGGCGGCGGATGTGGTTGTGCTCCATCTCCTCCGTGAAGTCATCGATTTGTTCCTCAATGACATTTGCGCGTGCCAATGCCTCGAAATCCTTTTCGTGATAAGCCTGTTTCACTTCAACGTAGAGCTTGTTGACCAACTGGGCCATCTGCAAGATTTCTTCCACGGCTTCCTGGGAGAAGGCCGCTTCCTGCTCCTTTAGCGAGTCGGCATATTCGACGATGTTTTCCGCATAGTCGCCCACACGCTCCAGGTCGCTGACCGTCTTGATGGTGGAGCTGATGTAGCGTTGGTCGTAGCTGCTCAGTTTGCTTTCGGAAAGCAATACGGCGTATCGCAGCAGCTCTTTGTTCAAGAAGTTAAGCCGCAATTCGGTTTGCCGGAAGTCCTCGATTTCGGAGTAGTCCATCGTGGTGATGATCTTGATGGATCGCTGGAAGTTGGTGATGGCCAATTCCGCCATGTTCTCGATTTCGGTCTTGAGCTGGCGGGCGGCGACGGCAGGAGTGCTAAGCATCGAAGGATCAAGGAATTGAAGCCGAGGTCCGGTCTCTTGTGCTTCTTTGCTTTCGGGGATGATACGGCAGGCGGTCCTTACCAGCACGCCGGTCAGCGGCAAGGCCACCAGCATGGTGCCCACATTGAAGAAGGTGTGGAACATGGCGAGCTGGATTTGCGGCGCACGGGGGAACCATTTTTCAAACAGAGTCCCGAAGTTCCATACATCGTGGGTCGAGATACGCAGGAGAAGGGCTATCACCATAAAGAGTACTACACCCATTACATTGAAAATCAGATGGATAAGAGCAGTTCTTTTGGCATTTGCACCACTGGTCATACCGGCAATCAACGCTACCACGCAAGAGCCGATGTTGGATCCCATGGTCAGGTAAATGCCCTGTTCGAGGGTCACCAGTCCGGTGACCACCATGGTGATGGCGATGGAGGTCATCACCGAGGAGGACTGGATGATGGCGGTGAGCAGTGCACCGATGAGGACGAGCAGAACGGCGTTGTTGATGCTCGCCAGCATATCCTTTACGGACGGGAGCGCGGCAAAGTCTTCCATGGCGGACGACATCATGCTCAATCCTACGAACAACATGCCGAATCCAGTGAGGATGCCGCCGGTCTGTTTCCCCTTGTCGCTCTTGGAAAATAGGGAGATGAAGGCGCCGATGCCGGCGAAAGCTGCGAAGATAAGCGTGGTGGAGATGCTGTTTCGCCCGAACATACCCAGGGCGACCAATTGCGCGGTGACGGTGGTGCCGATGTTGGAACCGTAGATGATGGTGGCCGCCTGTTCCAGACTCATGATGCCGACGTTCACGAAACCGATGACCATCACGGTGACGGCGCCGCTGCTTTGGATGGCAGCGGTCCCTGCCAGTCCGATGCCCACGCCCATCCATTTGTTACGTCCTGTTTTGGCGAAGAGACGGCGCAACCGGCGGCTTCCGGCCGACTCCAAATTGTTGCTCATGGTTTGGCAGGCGACCAGAAAAACACCGATGCCTGCGGTAAGGGTTAAAATGGCGATGATTACGCTTGCGATATCCATTTAAAAACTTTTGCGCAATTTAACATACGGCTGCAAAAATAGCATTTTTTTGGAAATGCGGACACCATCATTTGAAACCGTGAAAAAAGACGCCTGCCGTGAAGCCGAGGCGCTTCCGGTTAGTTTATCGCGTTGTTCTTAGAATAGGGTGGGGCAGTGTGAATCTAGGCGTTTACTTCACCCTCCGCACTACGCGAATGCTAACCTCAAAAAGAAGGTAAAGCGGAATAGTGACGAGGATGAGGGTCATAAGATCTGGTGGGGTGATAATCGCTGCTGCTAGCATGATGACGATGAACGCATGCTTGCGGTATTTGGAAAGCATCTCAGCATTAATGACACCCAGTTTCCCGAGGAAAAATGCAATGACGGGCAATTGGAACACCAACCCCATGACAAGCGTGAGAGAAACGAACGTGCTAATGTATGAGTCAAGTGTGATGTTGCTTACCACTCGTTCGGAAACGCTATAAGTCCCTAAGAATCGGAAAGATATGGGGAAAAGCACGAAATAGCTCATCAGCACTCCAAAAATAAACAAAATGTAGATGATAATCGCCACTTGTACAGAATATTTCCGCTCATTTTCATACAAGGCAGGGGAAATAAAACGGAAAAGCTCAAACAATATATAAGGCGAAGCACCCAACAGCCCCAGATAGCAGGCTGTTGTGATATGCTTCATGAACTGGCTGGAGAGGTCAGTGGCGATCATATTCACTTCAAAAGGCTGAAAATGAAAATCGAAGCCCATCGCTTGGATTATTCGTTCTATCCAGCGATAGGTACAAAAACCCCACTGGCTGGGTGCCATAAGCATTTGCCATGTGTAATCCTTGAAGCAGAATACCACAACGGCAATAACACCCGCCACAGCCAGAATGCGGAAGAGCATCTGGCGCAGGACTTCGAGATGACCGCTGAAGGTCAGCAGTTCGTCGTCGACATCTTCGACTGCCCCCTATAAATAATTAAGTCGTTTTTGACAATTTTAAGTAGAAACCCTTCATTGCTAAAGGGTTTCTACTCAAATCTCTTTTTTTGTTGAAGATGTTGCTGCGAAGCCATTTTACTAGCAGCTTGGAGAATTGATCAAGCACCTGAATATATAGCTTCGGTGCCGACAGTATGTGTCGCTATTCGCAATAGTAGCTCCACGTTGTAGAATACCCTGGGACGTTCATTGAAGAACAGGACTGGCCAGCAGGTAAATCAACAGTTCCTGCATATCGATCAATACCAGGTTCGCTAGTATAGCATTTGCATGTATGTGTCTTTGACGAACTCTCACATGCGCCAACAAAAATTGCTAAAACGCTTAAGATGGCTACAAATAAAACAAATAATTTCTTTTTCATAATAAGATAATTTAAGGGTGAATAAAAATGAATAAATCATAAACGACAGGGACATCCTATCTTGTGGCTTCGAAAACCTACATAATTAAAGATGAAAAACGCTTAGCGATCTTTCACACAACGGACGGAATATGCACTTTGCTTATTATCTGGACTTCTATGAACGCAAGTTACATTATAATCAAGACTTCTGCTTATTGCAAAGTGAAATTGCATTATACTACTCATCGAACGATCGAAGCGCGTAGAACTCCAGAAACATGCAGTTCTACCAAAACCTAAATATTTATATACATCTTCTTCATCATCGTAAGCACCATTCCTCCAACCCGCAGGAAGGGCAGAGAAGCCGGATGAGTTGTGTTTAGGATCATTAATGTTTCCGGGAGCTCCTTCAAGATTGCTTGTTTTCCAATCTTCACCAGCTAATTTGCCGGCATGGTCCCCTACGCAACCTGTCTCGATGGTGTTATATGTATAATGTACATTTTCATCTGTTAACGTAGATTCCATTTCATCCCATTCGGCATCACTTGGCAAGTGCCAACCGTTAGGACATATTCCTTGGACTCCACTTGGATTATTGTTGCTTCCATCAGCACCGTGCATCACAGCAGGCCAGTTGTACAAATAGCCATAAGTAGGAACGTATTGTTCATCATGAGCTGGGCAATAACGATAAGGCGTAGTCTCACTAAACAAATTACTTAAGGTGATAGGAGAACCGTCAGCGTAATGAGTGGATCGTAAATTTTCCGCCATCCACTCTTGGTTTCCGATAACCACAGTTTGGTAAACGTTGCCATCTGCATCAATGCACCTGCCATCATCTTCTGTTCCACCAGACCCGTCATTTTCAGTTGACCCGCCAGGAGTGTTGACTTCCTCGCGTTGGCATGAGGGTATGCAAAATACAACAAGAAGAATTAAAAAGCTATGAATGATTGATTTTTGAATTTGTCTCATAAAATATCTCTAACGATAAAAGTCGTTCGTGATTACTTTTATTTTCGCTCTCACGAACGACAAATCTTCAAAAAGTATTGGAAAAAGCAGAATTAATTAACTACAGAACAAGAAACACTAGCAGGTGCAAAATAAGAGTTGTAAGATTGTTGGTAAGCCGAACATGTTGAAAAATTGTTGTTGTTGCCCCAGTAAGCGGGTGGGTCGTTAGCAGGGAATGTTTCTTGTGCACCATCCATAACATCTCCATAATAGGTGCAAAAACATGTTTGGACGCCACCGTTGTTGCCGCCGCTCCCGTTGGAAGGAGTAGAATTGTCGGTTTCGTTTTTATCGCAGGATAACACGAATAGTGCCAGAACTACTGCAATAATAGCTGATGTTAAAGTAAATCTTTTCATAAATGTTTGTTTTAAAATGTGAATAAATAATGTGAGGGTAAATATCCTTGATGAATTGATACAATAGAGTCATTTCGTATGAGCAAAGTTGTCGGGATCTCTTTCGTTAATTTTGTCATTTCTTCTTTGCTTATATAGTGGATCTCAGTTGAGGGAGGAAATAATGATTGAACGATGTCGTTTTCAGCAGAAGGGGTTGATGTGATTCCAATAATTTTATCAACTACTCCTGAAGATTGATAAAGTATTAGGTTCCCGACAGAATTGATACAATGTGGGCATGAATATGAAAACAAAAAAACCAAATAGGTAGAGTCTGAGGAGGTGTGGATGACTTTGTCCAATCCATATTCAGATTGAGTGACTGGTGTGAACTCCTGCGGGGTGGAATCTCTACGTAACGAGTGTGTATAGGTATATCCGCTGATGAATTCACCAACTCCAATTACTAGCGTGAAAGCCATAATGACGAAAATGGAGAGTTCCATGCTGTTTTCACCTGACCACAAAATCAAAGCGAACAAAACAATGATGGCTCCATTCCTTATTAACGATAATAAAGGAGATGTGCTCATGAAACTCAGGTGTCCGAAACATCCGCAATCCTGAATGTCCTTAAAAAACCAACCGTAGAGAAAGACCAATGTGAGGAAGGATATGAAAACAATGCCGATAATTGACACCCATTTCAATCTGATATTAAAGATAAGGGATACGCCAAGCAAATATTCAATGCTGACAACCAGAGGAGCAACAAAATGCAGTTTTGGGAAACCATATTCAGACACCTTCATGACAAATTGATACATGTCAAAAGATTTTGCAAATGCCGACACAAGAAAAAATATTCCCAATAAGATCGGACACACCCTACCAATATAACATTTAAGAGTTTGTTTGTCAACCATGGATTATACAATATTATATTAATTGATTTGTTGCCTGTCTGAATGCTGCATGCAAATTGCGCATGTGGAATTCTAATCGTAAAATCAGAATTTCAAAGCTATTCCAATTCCTTGATTAGCCGCACTAATTCTTAATGCAGGCTTGTATGTCAGCATCATTTCACCATTGCCGTTGAAAGCCAGTTGCCCAGTGTTATATTTGGTGACAAGGTCTCTATAAATAGGATTTCTAATGCATACAAATACTATCTCAGCCGTAAGACCTATCAAGGAAAGCGAGGCACCAATAATTGTAGGGGTCATTGCCCACGACATTCCACATCCCCAAAGGATACCAGAAATGGTACCAACAGCAATACCAGCTATTCCGATACCACAAAACACATTTGCGTATTTATCCATAACCAAACCTTTGTGAAGTTGGTCGTATCCTTCTTGCCCAAGAATTTTTCGCGCTGTGAAATCTGTGATGAGTTCACCGTTGGTAAATGAAAGTCTTGTCTCGCGAGCGCTACTGTTCCATTGTATTTGTCGTTCAGGAGCGGTTGTTTGTGCTGTCGCAATGTTATATGGAACGTTGGAGATGGCTAATAATGCCAGTACTAATAAATGAATCTTTTTCATTATAATTGGATTTGATTAATCAATCTATTAATGATGCAAAAATACAATAACTATCAATAACACAGATGTTTGTTTAGGAACGCTTATGTTGCGCTCGTGTAACGATTTCGTTTCGTTATTCTCCCTCTGATAGGGGTGCCCGCACACCTACGGCGTGCGAAAACACGTTTGGAGCTTTTCCTCTGCTGAGCCCGGCAGCCCTAACGGCCTGCATTCAGCCGTTCCACGTACACCTCAAAAAGATTCCTCCCTAGTAGTTCGCTGATGCGAAACAGCAAATGCGTGTCAATACTGAAACTATGGAAAATACGATAGCAGGCCATGCGGCTGGTGTTCAGCTGCCGCGCAAGCCATGCAACACTGCGTCCTTGATCACGCAATTCTGCCTGAATGATATATCCAATGTGAATTGGTTCGGCCATTTAACTTATCAATGATTTATTTACTATTTAGATGGGGTTTTATTCAACAATCTATCTGCACAAGACAAAAAGATTTGCTTTGTAAAAATTAATGATTATTTTACAGCTGCAAAATTACGTTATATCATATTCCAATTTTTAACCAAAATGACACAACAACGTTTCTACTTTGTAACAATTATGTTATATTTTCTTAATGAGCGACAAAATAGAGCATCGCACAAATAAAGACAAAAAAAACGTGGACATTCCTTATCCACATTCTGAGGTCCTAGGAAAACCCGTATTGAATGACAAGTCACGCCCACGCATTACGCAGACATTTACGACTTGTTCGCATCAATACATCATTTGAAATTTCCTAGGTTTCAGAATGTTATCGAACAAATAGCAAACGCTATGATATACTATTATTTATCTTATTATCTCTTTATCCTATTATCTGTTTTTTTGATATTCAATTTATTATCATTCTATTGTAATCCCATACAGCTCTTATGTTGTTCAATTTCATCAATGCAAAAGAGCATGAAGAAATAGAACGGACACTAGGCTATTGTCTTTATATACTCTTCCGCAGTACACAAAGGAAGTTGACTAAAACCAACGAAATCTTTCTTATTATTAGTCAATATAACATCACAACCGCCTGCGAGTGCACATTGGTACTGCAACATATCTTCAAAGTCCTTGCTTTTGGCATCGATAGAAGCACGAAGTTGTTTCTGATTCATCGGAAGGGCATAAATTAGCTTTTCGATCTCATCAAGTACTGAATATACTTCTTCCCGCGTATGCAAACGTTTCAGGACGTATGCAAAATTGGCAAATGTCAATGTGGAAGCATACAGTGTTATTATGCCACAATTAGCTTTCTTAAAGACCTCTTCAGCCATATCAGCTCCAGACCGATTGAGATAGTAATCCAAAAGGATGTTAGTGTCGAGAAATACTTTGTTCATTTACTTAAAATATAGGCTAAACGTTCATCATTGTCGATGTCTTCTTGGGCAATTACACCCATGCCCCGAATTCTCTTAAATGATTCGGGAAGTTCTGTCTCATCTTCAACCAATTCCACATTCTTGGACATAGCTTTTTTGCGTGCCGAAGTGATACGGCGAAGCGCCTTAAGAGCCTTCTCCATCATACCTTCGTCCTCGGCGATAACACTCAACTCGCGAAACAGTTCTGCATTCATTTGCATAGTTGTCATAACTCTTTCTTTTTTTCAAACCTGCAAAAATACTAAATTATTTGATGAATAGGGAGTCCCTATAGTTTTTTCAAACGTCCCAATATGAAAATTAGATCGAAAGACTTATCAAATGCTCCCTCTCTAACTCCTAACTCCCAACTCCAAAAAAAACGCCCCTGCTGGAATTCCAACAGGGGCGTTTTTTTTTGATCGAAATACTCGATTACAAATTTTTCGTCTTCAGCACCTTGATCATGTCCACCGTCATGGATGCGAGATCGTATTGCGGCTTGAAGCCCCACTCCTCGCGGGCGCAGTGGTCGTCCATCTGGTTCGGCCAGGAATCGGCGATGGTCTGACGCAATTCGTCGTATTGGTACTCCATCTGGAAATCAGGGATATGCTTTTTGATTTCGTTGAAGATCATCTCGGGCTCGAAACTCATGGCCGTGATGTTGAAGGAGTTGCGGTGGATGAGCTTGCTCGGGTCAGCTTCCATCAAATCCATAGCGGCCTTCAAAGCGTCGGGCATGTACATCATGTCCATGAAGGTGCCTTTCGCGATGGGGCAGACGAACTTTTCGCCCTTCACGGCGGCGTAGTAGATTTCCACGGCGTAGTCGGTGGTGCCGCCGCCAGGGAGCGTCACGTTGGAAATCAAACCCGGGAAGCGGACGGAACGGGTGTCCACCCCGAAGCGCTTGAAGTAGTAGTCGCTGAGCAGCTCGCCGGTCACCTTGGTCACACCGTAGATGGTCTTCGGGCGCTGGATGGTGTCCTGCGGGGTCATGTCATGCGGGGTGTCGGGGCCGAACGCGCCGATGGAGCTGGGAGTGAAGAGGGAGCAGCCGAATTCGCGGGAGACCTCCAGGCAGTTGATCAGCGCACCCACGCCAACGTTCCAGCCCAACATGGGGTTGGCCTCCGCTTTCGCGGAAAGGATGGCGGCGAGATTGTAAATCGCGTCGATGTTGTACTTTTTCACCGCATCGGCGATGTCCTGCGCGTTGGTGGCGTCGATTTTGCAGGACGGACCGGCATTTGCCAGATCACCCTTCAAGGGGTAAATCATGTCGGCGGCAACCACGTTGTCGGTTCCGTAAACTGCACGCAATGCGGGGGTTAACTCAGAACCAATTTGTCCGCATGCTCCAATGACCAGTATTTTCTTCATCGTTATCTGTATTTTGTGAATAAACAAATTTTGAGCCTGCAAAGGTACATTTTATTCAAAAACAATGATCAACCGATGTGTATTTTTTTGCATGAAAATGTGATATTCCGTAGAGACGCAAAATTTTACGTCTCTACAAACAAAAACGGACATGACTTTCATCACATCCGTTTCCTTTTCAATGTCGGGGTGAGAAGACTCGAACTTCCGACCCCTTGCACCCCATGCAAGTGCGCTAGCCAACTGCGCCACACCCCGAATCGTTTTCGGCCGCAAAGATACACTTTTTTCTGTATGTTTCAACCATGCAAATATTTTTCTGCATTATTTTTATCTTGTTGAATAGCAGATAAATACGATTATTTATCTGGTTTTATCTAAAAAACAATAGAATAATCGCTCTCAATTTTTGAAAAAAAACACTTTCATTTCGCGAAACCCACAACTATTAACTATTATCTATTAACTAAAAAAGGACGGCCTTCCGACCGTCCTTATATTATATATTGTAGTGTCTCGTCCTAAAATAGCGTTACAACAAAAAGAGTAACGAAATGGAAAGAACAGAGAACAAGTACGTTAAAAGAACGCAGAAGGATTACCCGATGTCCTTCAAACTCTCAGTAGTACGCGAGTAC
>Ga0265299_10005063_pt1 | contig 12310 bp, 10 predicted proteins | sample AusTroGonzalo_MG_4_FD_193485 | JGI IMG/M metagenome (GOLD analysis project Ga0265299, IMG submission 193485) | Bovine rumen microbial communities from tropical cattle in Woodstock, Queensland, Australia - Gonzalo_02 | ecosystem: Host-associated > Mammals > Digestive system > Stomach > Rumen ...
CTGGTCCTCTGTGTTGTATGCTCTGCCTTTTCTACTGATATAGGCGTAAGAATCGGCCACGGAACCATTGATCCTGATTTCAACAACCTCGGACTTACAGCCCTTGCCGGTGTGGATATAGGCCTTACAAAGCGCCTGGAACTGAATATCGAGGTTATGACCCCGATTGTACCTGACCCGCTTTCAAAAGCCGTCGCAGGTTTTGAAATCGGATACTCAATCGGTGGAAACAGGACTGCCGACAACGGATATGCAGGAATTTCAATCAACCATGTTGTCAGCCTGGGCCTTTTTACAGTAAACCTTGTTCCAACCTATCTGACGTTGAGAGTTACTCCTCTTACCATCGGAACGGTTGCTGCCGGCAGAAGGGAGAACTTCCTTCCCATAGGAATTGCATGGAATTTCAGGGATAACAGCTTCGGGCTGTTCATCAGTATAATAGAGTACGACCACTACATAACAGGAACATGGAGGGATTATGTCTAAAGTTATTGTTGCAAATGATCACGGAGCAGTTGAGCTTTCATCTTCCATAGTTGACTATCTCAAGTCACTGGGTTACGAAGTTGACTGGGTTGGAACCAAGACAGAGGACAGTGTGGACTATCCCGACATGGCAGAACTCGCCTGCAGGAAGTTCCTCAAGGGCGGTTATGAATTCGGAGTTCTGTGCTGTGGAACCGGAATCGGAATTTCAATGAGCGCCAACAAGATCAAGGGAATCAGATGTGCTTTGCCGCAGAACTGCTATGCAGCTGCAAAGACCAAAGAGCACAACCACGCCAACTTCATTGCCTTCGGCGGAAGAATTGATTATCCTGAAGATCCCCTCAAGATGCTCAAGGCCTACATTGACCAGGAGCCGTCAAGTGACCAGAGGCATCTTAACAGAATCTCCAAGATGATGGACTTGGAAAAGTAACAATCCATTAATTTGAAAATGAAAAACATACTCAAGTACGTAAAAAGGCAGTACAGACTGTACCTCATTGTCATGGCAACTATGCTCATAACGGTTTATCTGGGAGCACAGGGGCCAAAGTATGTACAGAAGATAATAGATGTCTGCGTTGTAGGAGGGCAGGGTTCGGAACTCTTTTCCTTCCTTGTCCCGATGCTTGCCGTCTATGTCCTGAACGGCCTTTTCAACTATGTTCATGAATACGCCTCCGACTGCATATCGTCCGGTGTCCACAAACACCTCAGGAACGATGTCTTCAGAAGTATCATGAAACAGGATCAGAGCTTCTTCAGGGAGAACAACCCCGGAGAACTGATGAGCCGCACCAAGCAGGACATTGAGAACTTCGGTTTTGTGCTTGGATTTGTCTCCATGTTTGCGGTGTGGATTGTGTTCTACGTAATCTACATGCTTTACAACGTAGTCAGAATCAGCGTTGTAGGTGCACTGCCTGTTCTGATAATCATGCCCATCATAGGTGTTCTTGCAATCATTTCAGAACCTCGCGGAGACAAACTTGCAGACAAGCGTTCAGATGCCGTTGCCGCAATGAACCAGACTGCAACTGAATCACTGTCCGGAATCAGAACCGTTAAGGCATTTGGCCGTGAGAAGTACGAGGCTGAGCGTTTTGACAAACAGAACCGCCTGTTCTGGAAGTACTCTCAGAAGCTTGACTTCCTGTGGACGGACTGGGGAACTCCAATGACCACTCTTGCAAGGATAATGCTTGCAGCAACTGTTCTGGTCTGCGGAATTCTTGTAATCAAAGGTTCCCTTACCCTTGGTGAGCTTACTGCAATGAGCGTCTACGCATCAGAGCTTTCATGGCCCATGATGGAGATAGGTTGGCTCTTGGCCGAGTTCTCAAACGCAAGCGCCTCCTGGAGAAAGATCAGGAAGATTCTTTTCCGTGAGCCCCAGCTCAAGGACGGACCTGAAGAGCTGAAGAAGATGTCGGGAGATCTTGAATTTGACCATGTTACCTACGAGGTTGAAGGCAAGAAGATTCTTGACGATGTCTCTTTCCACCTTAGGGAAGGCGGAACTCTCGGAATCATGGGGGCAACCGGTAGCGGAAAGACAACCATCACAAACCTGGCAATGCGCTTCATGGACCCCACATCGGGGCGTGTTCTGACCAACGGTGTGGATATAAGGGACTACACAATCGAGAGTGCAAGGCGAAGCAAGGCCATTGTCACCCAGGATATCTTCCTCTTCTCGGATTCCATTACCGCCAATCTTGAAAAGGGTATGAAGGGCAACCTGACGGCATTTGAGATTGAAGAGGCCGGCCGCGATGCAGATGCCCACGAGTTTGTCTCAAAGCTCTCCGAAGGTTATGAGACAGTAATAGGTGAGAAGGGAGTCGGCCTTTCAGGAGGCCAGAAGCAGCGTGTTGCAATTGCGCGTGCCTTTGCCTCGAAACGTCCGCTTCTGATCTTTGACGATGCAACCAGTGCTCTGGACATGGAAACTGAAAAATCCGTCCAGAAGGCTATTGCCTCTAAGAAAAACGCAACACAGATGATTATTGCGCACAGGATTTCCGCAGTGCGCAATGCCGATGAAATAATCGTTCTTGAGAACGGAAGAATTGCCGAGCGTGGCACCCATGCCCAGCTTCTGGCAAAGAAAGGGCTCTACTGGCAGACTTTCTGCATCCAGTATCCCGATGAAGTAAAGGAGGCATGATATGGCTGTAAACACCTACAGAAAAGATGAAGACAACATTACCGCCAGCAAGAAAAGCCTTCTTTTAAGAGTTCTTTCATACTACGGAAAGTACCGTCTGAAGGTTGTTCTTGTCATCCTCATGGTCATTTTCTGCTCCGGAGTCCTTGTTGTTATTCCGCGCTTTGCACAGCATGCAATTGACGTGGATATTGCCAACAGGGACCTTCACGGTCTGTATGTCACCATGGGAATCTCGATAGGGCTTTCCCTTCTTACCTGGCTGTTCTTTGTTCTGCGTGAGCACATGCTCAGCCGCATAACAAATGAAATTGTCTACGATATAAGAAAAGAGGCCTTTTCACACCTTCAGACCCTGAGTCTTTATTACTTTGACTCACGTCCCACGGGAAAGATTCTTTCACGTCTTGTGTCAGATGTATCCTCTCTGAAGGAAATGCTGACAAAGCTCATCTCGTCTCTTATCCCCAACGTTGTGCTTCTGGTCGGAATCATAACAGTCATGTTCGTCACAAACTGGGGTCTTGCCCTTTCTGTTTTTGTTGTTGTTCCGTTCCTTGTCCTGTCCATCTACTTCGTAACGGTCAAGGGATTCAAGAACTGGGAGAACTTCAGGGCAAAGAACTCAAATATGAACGCCTACATGCACGAATCCTATTCAGGTATCAAAGTCATTCAGGCATTCAATGCTGAGAAAGAGGCAATTGATGAAAACGACAGGGTTGTTGACGATGTACGTAAGGCCTGGAACAAGGCCGTAAGAAGGGCAGACCTTCTTAACATTGTCACATCCTGGTCCCAGGGCCTCGGTTACTTTGTCCTGTATCTCTTTGCGGTAAAGTGGCTGAAGATGGGTGAAACATCCGTCGGCGAACTTGTGGCTTTTGCATCCTACATAGTGCTTTTCTGGCAGCCCATCAGGGCGCTTGCAGCCATGTACAACCAGATGACAAACCAGCTGACCGGAGCAGGGCGTGTCTTTGAGCTGATGGACACAGAGTCCATCCTCCAGGAAGCCCCCGATGCCAAGGAACTTACTGTTTCTCAGGGCAGGGTTGAGTTCAAGAACATATCATTTGCCTATCCCGATGAGCCGGATGTTGAAATTCTTCACAAGGTGAACTTCACTGCAGAGCCGGGTCAGATGATAGCCCTTGTTGGCCCTACCGGGGCGGGAAAGACCACAATAGTGAACCTTCTTGTCCGCTTCTATGACCCCGTTTCAGGCAAGGTTCTGATTGACGGTCAGGACATCAGTAAGGCAACTCTTTCATCCCTTCGCAAGAACATCGGAGTCATGACTCAGGATCCGTTCCTGTTCTCTGGCACAATCAGGGAAAACCTGCTTTACGGTAAGCAGGATGCAACAAATGAAGAGCTTATCTCGGCCTGTCACAGAATCGGCCTTGATGACTACATACTCTCCCTTCCCAAGGGCTTTGACACAGAGGTTTCACAGGAATCGATGAGCCAGGGCCAGAAGCAGCTTATTGCCCTTGCACGTACCCTGATTGCCGATCCTGCAATCATAATGCTTGATGAGGCTACTTCGGCAATTGATACCCGAACCGAACAGCAGGTCCAGGCCGGAATGTCTGTCCTGATGAAGGGCCGCACAAGCTTTGTTGTTGCACACAGGCTTTCCACCGTTGTCAAAGCTGACCGCATAATGGTCATCCAGAACAAGGGAATTGCAGAAGAGGGCACACACAGAGAGCTTCTTGAAAAGAACGGTCTCTACGCCAAGCTCTACAAGGCCCAGTTTGAGGAAGTATAAATGGAAACAAAACAGGAATTCAGGAAACAGTGTCCCAGTCAGGCAGGAGCGATTCTTTCTGATCTGGACCTGTCTTCCTATGAATTTCTACTTGCTTTTATACCTCTTTCAACAGAAGTAGACATAACACCTTTAATTGATTCTGCCCTTGCTGCGGGAATCAAGGTTGCAGTCCCTAAATTGCTTGATGAGTTTGTCTGTCTTAAGCCGAATTGGCGTGATAATTTATATCGACTTCCCAATGGAACAATGTGCCCCATAGAAGGAGAGACAATTGACCCATCCAAAATTAAAGAGAATACTCTTATGCTTGTTCCAGGACTTGCTTTTACTCAGGATGGAAAACGTTTGGGAAGAGGTGGAGGCTTTTACGACAGGCTACTGTCAAAGCTTCCGTCAAATGTAGAAACACTGGGAATTTGCACTGAAGGAACCCTCTTTTCAGATATTCCAACGCAGGTACACGATAAGAGGGTGGATAGGGTACTTGTTGTCTGATTATTTCAGAAACTGATTGATAAGAGCTGCAACTGTTTTTGTTCTAAGCCCGCTTTCAGCTGTCTCAAAAGACATTATTACATCTCTGCCGGGCAGGTATCCGTATGAAGAATAGTTTTCCATCTTCTTCACGTAGTCTGAGAAGTACCGCTGGTTGTCCAGCATACCGAAATGCTCCCAGTACATTACCTTTCCTGTACGTATGTTCATAACTGTGAAATCGGGAAAGGCAATGTCTACAAAGCCTGGTTCAACGGAAAAGGCAAGAACCAGTTCGTAGTGATAGGGAATTCCTGCGTCGTGAAGCATGTTGGCAATGATCAACTCGCTTTTTGATCTGACTTCCTCTCCTTGTTTGGTAAACAAACCGGTGTTGATTTTGTGCGAGTTTTTCATCATGTTCGGATTTACATCAAGAAACTTTTCAATGGCATTGTTATCAGACGGTTTCTGTGTTTCAACAAGTTCTTTTAATCCATCAGGGAGGTAGTCAAGAATGTGCTTTTCTTCGCAGGCAGTCTCTGCTTTTTTGAGAAGCTGAATACTTTCATCGATAAGGGCAGCACTTTTTAGTTGAGAATCTTCTGGCCATTTTCTCACGGAGGAGCTTATCTGATTCTTTGAGATATGTGTCTGTAAAGATTCCTAAGCCAACTCTGATGCGCCTGTAGAGCCTTTGCTTGCCACCTATATTACGGGTCAGAATATAACCTTCGGGCAGTTTTGCAACTTCTGCCATGTTGTGATCAGCGCTTTTCCTAAGGTTTGAAGCATGATTTTCAAGAATCTTGATATAATCCGGGCTTTTCATGTTTAGATTTTAACATATTTGCTCTGGAAATCACGTAAAATGTTAACTAGCATTAACATTTTGACATGAAAAAATACAATAAATGTTAAAAAAGACTTAAATCACCCGGAAAACCACTCGAGAGCGCCCAGAAAAAGAAAAAAGCTGACCATTTCTGATCAGCTTTTCTTGCCGCCTCCAGGAATTGAACCAGGGACACAAGGATTTTCAGTCCTTTGCTCTACCAACTGAGCTAAAGCGGCATGCAAAAAAGAGTATGCAAAATAGACGGCAAACTGTCAAGTAGTTGTGTTATAGTTCAACTATGGATAATTTCACGCTTGCGTTGAATTACAACACCATCTTCCTGACACTGGGTAAATCGGACCGCTACGCATGGGACCTGTTTTCGCAGTGCCGTGCATACAGCGAGGAGGATTATGCCCAGCTGTGCGGTGTTGACGCAGACGTGATAAGGGAGAACAGAGACACAGTCTGCAGATGCTTTGACCATCTTCCCCGTGATACCAGAATACTCAAAAACGGAGACGCTCTTTTCCCACCCGATGTGGATGATGTTCCGTTTCTGTACACAAGAGGAGACACGGCACTCCTTGCAACCGACGGGGTGAGCATTGTCGGAACCAGGCATCCGTCTGAAAGGGGAAAGGAACTTGCAAGACAGGCAAGTACCCAGCTTGGAAACTACGGCTACACAATTGTCAGCGGCCTTGCCCTCGGAATAGACGGAGTTGCCCATATTCAGGCCCTCGCGGATGAAAAACCCACAATTGCAGTAATCGGAACGGCAATTGACCAGTACTACCCCTCAGAGCATGAGAAGCTTCAGAACCTGATTGCGCAGAACGGTCTTGTTGTCTCAATGTTCCATCCCTGCATGAAGACCCAGAAGTACTACTTCATGCAGAGAAACCTTCTGATGAGCAGAATCAGCTGTGCAAGTCTTGTTGTTGAAAGCTCAGAAGGCGGCGGCGGTGTTGCCCAGGCAAAATACACGGAAAAGCAGGGCAAGAAGGTGCTGATTTTCAAGGAAGTTTACGAAAACAGAACCTGTCTCTGGCCGAGGAATTTCAACAATCCCACAATCGTGGACAAGCCTGAAAACCTTCCTGCAGCGCTGAAGGGCAACCAGCAGGGTTCTTCAAAGAAGAAAAACCGTGAAGAAGAGCTTGGTCCGGGACTTTTCGACCTCTTTTAATCGTCACGCGTAATATTGCAAAGACTCACTCAAATAATTATGATTTTCTATCATGAAAAGTTTAACAGCAAACGAACTAAGAAAGAAATTCATCCAGTTTTTTGTGGACAGAGGCCATGTCCAGATTTCCGGTGCATCAGTAATTCCGGAAAATGATCCCACCGTACTGTTTACAACAGCAGGAATGCATCCGCTTGTTCCCTACATCCTGGGACAGGAGCATCCGGCCGGAAAGCGTCTGACAGACTATCAGAAGTGTATCAGAACCGGCGACATTGACAGTGTCGGAGATCCTCATCACCTCACATGTTTTGAGATGCTGGGCAACTGGTCACTGGGAGACTACTTCAAGAAAGAAATGATTCCATGGAGCTATGAGTTCCTGACACAGGTCCTTGAGATTCCCGCAGACAAACTCTCCGTAACAGTATTCGAGGGAGAGGACGGAATCCCCAGGGACACAGAGAGTGCAGAACTCTGGCACAGCATGGGTATCCCATACGAAAGAATCTACTTCATGCCCAGAGAGGACAACTGGTGGGGACCGGCAGGTGAAACAGGACCCTGCGGACCTGATACAGAGATGTTCATTGACACCGGACGTCCCGCATGCGGACCCGACTGTAAGCCCGGCTGTTCCTGCGGAAAGTACTTTGAAGTCTGGAACGACGTTCTCATGCAGTACAGAAAGACCAAGGACGGCAAGTTCGTGGAGATGGACAGAAAGTGCATCGACACAGGTATGGGAATTGAGAGAACAATTGCAATTCTCCAGGGCAAGAAGAGCGTCTACGAGACAGAAGTGATGCAGCCCATTCTCAAGGCTATCGGTCAGAAGGCCGGTGTTTCCTACGGAGAGAACGAGGCTTCAGATGTCTCAATGAGAATCATTGCAGACCACATCAGAACTTCAACCTTCATCCTTGGCGACCAGAGAGGTGTTTCACCGTCCAATGTAGGACAGGGCTACATCCTCAGACGTCTGATCAGACGTGCAGTCCGCCACGGAAAGAAACTTGGTATCCAGGGAGCCTTCCTTGCAGACATTGCAAAGGTAGTTGTTGACCTGTACGGCGAGCCTTATCCCGAAATCCTCGAGAACAAGGAAAGAGTTTACTCAGAGCTTACAGCAGAAGAGGAAAAGTTCAGCCTGACACTTGAGAAGGGCGAGAAGCAGTTTGAGAAGATGACCTACTTCCTTGAGAAGCAGGGTGTTAAGGAGATTGCCGGAGGCAGCGCCTTCAAACTCTATGACACATACGGCTTCCCCATTGAGCTTACAAAGGAGCTTGCAGCAGAGAAGGGCTTCACAGTTGATGAAAAGGGCTTCGAAGAGGCCTTTGCAAAGCACCAGGAGCTTTCAAGAACAGCTGAGTCTGGGCAGTTCAAGAGCGGACTCGGAGACCACAGTGAGCAGACAACAGCCCTGCATACAGCAACCCATATGCTCCAGGCAGCACTCAGACAGGTGCTGGGACCTGAGGTTGGACAGAAGGGTTCAAACATCACACCTGAAAGACTCAGATTCGACTTCACATACCATGAGAAGATGACACCTGAGCAGATTAAGCAGGTTGAGGACATCGTAAACCAGCAGATTGGAAGAGACCTGAAGGTCACAGTAGAGACCATGTCTCCCGACCAGGCAGTGAAGAGCGGTGCAATAGCCTTCTTCTCAAGCAAGTACGGCGAGCAGGTTACAGTCTACTCAATTGGCGACTTCTCCAAGGAAGTCTGTGCAGGACCCCACGTTGAGCACACAGGTGATATGGGACACTTCCACATCCTCAAGGAAGAGAGTTCTTCCGCAGGAGTCAGAAGAATCAAGGCAGTTCTTGAAAAGGCAAACTGATGGAACAGAAGTTTATTGAGAGCACACTCGGTCTGATGGATTTCATTGCTGACAGTCCCAGCAGCTTCCACGCTGTTCAGACTGTCTGCAGCATGCTGGACAACGCCGGTTTCAAGGCCTTGGATGAGAAGGAGGAGTGGAAGCTCAAGAGCGGAAACTCCTACTACGTGGTCAGGAATTCAAGCGCAGTGATTGCATTCCGCCTGCCCAAGGGCGATGTTTCCGGATACAGCATCATTTCCGCACATACGGATTCTCCTGTGTTCAAGATCAAGGAGAATCCGGAAATAGTGGCAGACGGCAAGTACACCACACTCAACGTTGAGGCCTACGGCGGCATGCTCATGGCTCCGTGGTTTGACAGACCTCTGTCAGTTGCCGGACGTGTGTTTCTCAAAAAACAGCTGAAGCAGGAACTTGTAGACATAGACAGGGACCTGTGTGTCATTCCCAACCTCTGCATCCACCAGAACAGAGATGCAAACAAGGGATACGAATACAAGGTTCAGAAAGACCTTCTTCCCCTTATTGCACAGGGAGCCCAGAAGGGCTGCCTGAACGCACTTGTTGCACGCCAGCTTGAAGTTGAGGAGTCAGACATTGCAGATGCAGAGCTGTACCTCTACGACCGCACTCCCGCAAGGATCTGGGGTCTGGACAACGAGTTCTTCTCAAGCCCCAGAATTGACGACCTTATGTGCGCATACTGCGGTCTCAAGGCACTCCTTAGTGCAGAGGACTCAAAGACTTCAAAGATTTCCATGCTTGCACTCTTTGACAACGAAGAGGTCGGAAGCACAACAAAACAGGGTGCTGCAGGTGACTTCCTGACAACAACAGCAGGAAGAATTGCAGAGGCTCTTGGATGGGGATTCCAGAAGCAGTGCGCAGTCAAGGCATCAAGCTTCATGCTCAGTGCAGACAATGGCCACAGCTTCCATCCCAACAGACCCGAAGTATGTGATCCTGTGAACAAACCCGTTATGAACGGCGGAGTTCTGATCAAGTACGCAGGAAACCAGAGATATACAACCGATGCATTCTCAGCATCATATCTGAAAAGCATTCTGGATAAGGCAGAAGTACCTTATCAGGTGTACCACAACAACTCCAACTTTGCAGGCGGAAGCACACTGGGCAACATTTCACAGACCCAGTTCAGTGTTCCTACTGTGGACATTGGAGCAGCCCAGCTTGCCATGCACAGTCCCTATGAGACAGCAGGAAGCTGCGACACATTCTATCTTTCAGAAGGCATGCAGGCCTTCTATGAGGCCTGATGGTCCGGTCTCTCTTTGCTCTCAGTCCTGACCGCATAGCAGAAGAACTGGGCCTTTCAAAGGCTTTTCAGGCCCGTCAGATTTACTCATGGCTCAGCAGAGGAGTGACAGACCCGTCAAAGATGACGGACCTTCCCTTGGCTCTGCGCAATGAACTTGAAAAAACAACAATAATCAGCAGCGCCGTCATCCACGTCCAGAAGGACGATGACGGGGCGTGCAAACTTGCACTGAAGCTTCACGATTCAAATATAGTTGAGTGTGTTCTTCTTACAGACAAAGAGGGTGAACTTACAGCCTGTCTTTCAAGTCAGGTGGGCTGTGCAATGGGATGCGCCTTCTGCCGCACAGGCACGCTCAAACTTACAAGAAACCTTGAAAGCTTTGAGATTGTGGAGCAGTTCATCCACCTTCAGAACAACGCCCCCGACAAGATTTCCCATGTTGTGTTCATGGGAATGGGTGAGCCCATGGCAAACCTGGATGCTGTTCTTGAAGCAATTTCATTTTTACACGATCCCAAGGGAATCAACATAAGCCACAGACGCATAACAATCTCAACCTGCGGTGTTGCAAGCGGAATAGACAAACTAAGCGCAAGCGGTGTTCCGGTACGCCTTGCCGTATCTCTGGTATGTGCTGTCAACTCAAAGAGAAGCGCTCTGATGCCCGTAAACAGAACATTCCCGCTGGAAAGACTCAGAGAATCCCTTGTGAAGTTCCAGAATGCAAACAGCAGACGTTTCACATTTGAATACTGCATGATTCCCGGGGAGAACATGGACAGTTCAGATGCACGCGCGCTGGAGCAGTTCTGCCGCAACCTCGAGGTGATTGTTAACCTTATTCCTTTCAATCCGTGCCCCGAGCTGCCGTTCAGAAGCCCTACAAAGCAGGAAATCAAACAGTTCACATCAGAACTGGACAGCCTGCATGTTCCTTATACAATCAGAATAAGCCGCGGCCGCTCAATCAAGGGAGCCTGCGGTCAGCTTGCCGCAAAATATCAGTAATTGTGTTTGTTTTGTGAAGTTGTCTTCATTTTTCTTGAGCACCTTTCTGCCCATGTGCATCATCGTGCCAAGAGGTAAGAAAAATGAAGAAAGTACTGATTTCACTGTTAGTGATTTTCCTGTTTGTAGCATGCGATGTAACTGCATCAGGAGTAATTGAATCAAATGTCACTGCAACAACAGCTGCAACATCAACGCCCGTTTACGAGGTAAAGGCAGTTAAAAGTGTTGATGCAGATGTCACAGTGGATCTTGCCGATGCTACTGCCACCAACGATAAGGTGACGGTCTCAGTCAATGATGAGGGCAATATCCAGATAACAAACAAGACAGAAGGAATGACTGTAATTCTTACAGGTTCCTTTAACGGAACTGTCATAGTGAAATCCTCTGCAGACATGACTCTTGTATTCAACGGAGCCGAGATAACAGGCACCACACTTCCTGCATTGCAGCTCAAGGGTGATGTAACATACACTTTCTCCCTTCCTGAAGGCAGCTCAAGTACTCTTTCCGACAGCTCTGACAACACAAAGAAAGGTGTAATCACAGCAGATGGAAGTGTAGTAATCGAAGGTGATGGAACTCTTGCACTCAATGTTTACAAGAAACACGGCTTCAAGCTTGACGGCGGTCTTACTGTCAACGGAGGAAACGTTGTAATTTACGGTGATTCACTTGCAGAAGGCAACATGGTCAGTGCAGACCTGTGGTTTGTAATGAACGACGGCTCTCTTACAATCAACGCCAACGGCAGTGTCTATACCAACGAGTCCAAAGGTATCAAGGTTAATGGAACAGAAGGCTATGACGGCCACAGCGGCTACGTAGAGATAAACGGCGGAACAATCAATATCACATCGGTGGGCAAGGCAATCACCGCAGGTTGGAAGGCCAGCGAGGATGCTGAAACAGAGGATACATCCGATGATCCGGATCCCAGCGTCTATATCAACGGTGGAAATATCACCATCAAGACAACGGGAACACCGTATGAATACTCTGATGACGAGTCCCTGTCTCCTGAAGGAATCGAGGGAAAGGAAAAGGTTGTAATCAACGGTGGAGTTCTTGATATTGTCACAACAGATGACAGCATCAATGCCGGAAATCTGATTCAGATAAACGGCGGTGTAGTATTCGCAAAGGCAACAATGAATGACTGCATAGACAGCAACGGAACCATTGAAATCAACGGAGGAATCCTTGTTGCACTGTG
>Ga0265299_10005066_pt1 | contig 12304 bp, 9 predicted proteins | sample AusTroGonzalo_MG_4_FD_193485 | JGI IMG/M metagenome (GOLD analysis project Ga0265299, IMG submission 193485) | Bovine rumen microbial communities from tropical cattle in Woodstock, Queensland, Australia - Gonzalo_02 | ecosystem: Host-associated > Mammals > Digestive system > Stomach > Rumen ...
TTAGATAAAATCGGGGCACCCGGACTTGAACCGGGAACCTCTCGGTCCCAAACCGAGCACTCTACCAATTGAGCCATGCCCCGTTAATTATATTATAGCAAAATTGAGAAACTTATAAATTGTTTAAAAAAATAAAAAAGCACTTTGAAAAAAGAAAGTTTTGCTCACAAGTCTCTTTACATAAGCCAAGCAGTTGGCTTATTCACGAGTAAAAATTAAAAAACCGCCTTAGAAAAAGGCGGTTTTTAAATTTCTACCGGGGAGGGGACTTGAACCCCTAAGCCCTAAAGGGCAATAGTTTTTGAGACTATCCTGTATACCAATTCCAGCACCCCGGCGTGTCTATTATTTATTTTAGCAAATTTTGAGAATTATTTGTTATTACTTGCGGTTTTCTTAACAACTTCTTTAATATAATTTACAACTCCTTGAGAAGTGGCTTTGGCAAGATTATCAATAAAAGTATCTTGGGAAAGCAAATATTCCTGCTCGGGCAAAAGCATATAAGCATGCTCAATTAGGATGGCCGGCACCTGCGGTGTTGAACGCGTAACGGAAAAATCTCTTTGAATAATGCCGTCATCAGGCAAAGCAATATTGCGGACAAAACTTCTCTCAATTGCTTCTGCAAAAGTATAACTATGCGGATAATAATAAAAGAAAGAAAAACCGCGCGGCTTTGCAAGAGGATTAACATGGTCCGCCAAAGCATTATTATGCAAACTTATAAAAAGGTGGGCTTTCTCGGACAAAACTTTCTCCTGTCTTCTTGCAAGCGGCATATTTTCGTTTTCCTCTTTTGACAGAAAAACCTGCGCACCGAGTTGTTCTAATTTTTCTTTTGTTTTAAGAGCGATTTTATAATTTACTTCATATTCAAGCATACCGCTCGGGCCGACTGCCCCATCATAAGGCACCACTCTTTTAGGACTATGTCCGGGATCTAAAACAATTTTAACTCCGTTTAAAGGTTTCTTGGAAGTAATATTAAACTTAGGGGCATGATAAAATTCAAAAACAAGATTATCATCTTTATAATAAGAAGAAAAACCCCACAATTGTCCGTTATTTTTAAAATTCAAAGTAATTCTTTGGGCCTCATCTTGCAAATTTTCAAATAAAACATTTTTAAAAAGTGAGGTTTCTAATTTATCGCTTGGAACATTTAAAATCTGCGTATTAAAAAGTGTTATTTCAAAACCGACAGGCATTTGATTTGTTTTAAAACTTGTTTTATTTGTATTAAAAATCGTTAAAATAGATTTATCATCAGATTCTTCCAAAATAACTTGCCAAGCATTATTTTTAGGCGCGCTGAAATAATGTTCCGTTTTAATTAAATTTTCTTCAATCCAGCCTTCTTCTTCGGGGGAAAGCAAAACTCTGTAAAAATGATTTAACTGACCGGTTATATTGACTTTACCGAAAAGGCGCGTTTCTAAAATATGATCTTCCCTTTTAGCCGTCGGTCTTAATCGCTGGCTTTGCTTTTTAAGTTTGCCTACTGCCAAAATTTGCCCTTTAGGATAAATGCGGATTTTACCTTTTGAAAAGACTTTGTTCTTGACTTTATTTTTTTCGTCAAAAATTTTATAAACCACTTTTTGTGCGCGGTAATTTATATCTTCTTTGGTAAAAAGAATTTGTGCTTTGTAAAAACCGGGATTTTGGGAATCTTCTTCCATCAAAATATCTTTATGTGATGATATACTTAAGGTAACTTTTTTGTTTGGAGTTGCATATACAAAGAAGTTTAGCATATCGCCATTATTCAATTTAACGGGACTTGAAGGATAAACTTCTTCCGTATCAAATTTATATTTTCCTTCAAGTTTTTTATAATCAAAGCCTTCAACAATAACATTTCTTATAAAAGTTTGTGTTTCATTTGGAGAAATAACTTCAAAAATAAAATCAACTTTGCCCGGATGTAAAGGCTGATAAGTTACAAATGATCCGTTTTTATAAAGCGGTATATCCTGCCCGTTAAGTTTAAGTTTGCTGTTTTTTTGATAGACGCGACCAAATAAAAACATATTTTTTACCGAACCGGGTAAAACCTTATCTTGAGAAGGATATTCCACCCTTAAAGGATAATTTTCCTGAGGGTTTAAATCCGCTTCCATCAAGGTTGGAGCAACAGGTAAAGCAAATGAAAATACACACAAAAATATAAAAAATAAAAAGATAAGGCTTTTCTTCATACTTATAAAATGATATCATATTTAAATGGCAGAACGCGATACTATTATTAAGGAACTGAATAAATATCTTAATGTTTCGGAGAATCCGGAACATAATGGTTTGCAAGTTCAAGGTAAAACACAAATAAGCAAAATTGCTTTTGGGGTTTCCGCTACTATGGCTTTATTCAAAGAAGCAGATAAATTCGGCGCGGATATGATTATTGTTCATCACGGCCTTTTTTGGAATAAAGTGCAAACCATTACGGGTGTTTTCGGGCAAAGAATTGCCTATTTAGTTAAAAGAGATATGAATTTGGCCGCATATCATTTACCTTTAGATAAGCATAAAATTATCGGTAATAATGCTGGTTTGGCCAAACTTTTAAATTTAAAAGATTTAAAACCTTTTGGCACTTATCACGGGCAGGAAATAGGTTTTATAGGTAAAACTACAAAACTTTGCGATATAAAAAAAATACATAATTTGCTTAAAGGGGAGGCCTTATTTTTCGGCCCGAGCAAAATTAGAACTATCGCTATTGTAAGCGGCGGCGCGCACGATATGCTTGAAGAAGCCGTTTTGGCTAAAGCAGATTTATATATAACCGGCTCACGCGACGAATATATAACTGAATATTGCCGTGAAGCCAAAATAAATTTTATAACTATGGGTCATTATAATTCAGAAACGCTTGGAGTCCAGGCTCTAATGAATTATGTATCAAAAAAATTCAAAGTCCAAACAAAATTTATTGATATACAGAACCCATTTTAAGGAGAAGAAAAAATGATGGAAGAACTATATAAGGAAATTGATGATTCAAAAGAGTTTATTGTGGATTTGCAGGCAAACTTAACATCCCGCCCGGCTATATCCCCCGCTAACGGCGGAGAAGGCGAACTCGACAAAGCAAATTATCTTGAAAAAGTTATTAGCAAATTCGGTTTTGATGAAGTTACAAGATTAAATGCTCCCGATGAAAGAGCAAAAGGCGGAGTGCGCCCCAATATTATTGCAAGATATTTTGGCGAAAACAGAGAAAAAACTTTTTGGCTTTTGACTCACCTTGATATTGTTCCTCCCGGTGATTTATCTTTGTGGAAAACAAAACCTTATAAACTTCAAATTGATGCAGACGGCGATACCATGTACGGCAGAGGCGTTGAAGATAACCAACAAGCAATCACCGCTGCTTTGCTTGCTGCAAGAACTTTAATTAACTCCAGCAAAAGACCTCCTATTAACCTTGGTATTATGCTGATTGCAGATGAAGAAGTAGGCGAAGGCTACGGCTTGCCTTATGTTTTAAAAAATATGCCGCATCTTTTCGGAAAAGAAGATTCCTTCTTAGTCCAAGACAGCGGCGATATTCACGGCTGCGAAATTGAAATAGCAGAAAAATCTTCTCTTTGGTATAAAATTACAACGACAGGCAAACAAGCACATAGCGCTTATCCCACAACAGGTATCAATGCTATGGTAGCCGGTGCTAATTTAGTGGTACGCTTATATAATGAATTACCTAAAAAATTCAATAAAGAAGATAAACTTTATGATATCCCTATGAGCACATTTACCCCCTCTAAAAAAGAAAACAATGTTTCTAACGTAAATATTGTGCCGGGCGTAGATGTTTTTTATCTTGATTGCCGCCTTTTACCTTGCTATACGGAAAAAGAACTTGAAAATGAAATCAAAAAAATTGCAAAGAGTGTAGAGCAAGATTTTAAAGTGCAAATAAATGTTGAACGCATTTTAAAAATTTCTTCTATACCGACATCAAGAACTTCTGATTTAGTTAAACGCTATTGTGCTGCAACAAGAGAAATCAATCATGCCGAGCCTAAACTTATAGGTTGCGGCGGCGGAACTTTTGCCGCCGGTATCAGAAACTTAGGCTTGCCGGCTATTGTGGCTTCCCGCTTATATGGCGTGCCACACAGCCCTAATGAAAAATCAAGTATCAAATTTACTATGTGTGATTCTAAAGTAATTTTGCATACTTTAATGCATTTTGAAGAAGAAGATGAAGATTAAATTTAAAGCAGAAGTTGTTTTTGCAGTCTTTTTAACTTTTTTGCTCTTGGCGCTTTGCGTGAATAAGTTTTTGGACTTAAAAGCGCAAGCCCGCCAAGGGTTAAATGAAAAAAGTTTTATCGCTTTAAATGATGCTTTAAGTGTCTTTCGCGGCGATAATGAAGGGCGCTGTCCCAAAAAATTGGAAGATCTGGTGCCTTTTTACTTAGACAAAATCCCCCCGTTTTATAATATTAAAGGAGAGGAGAGTGTTATAATAAAAAATACCAGTAAGGCCGATGATTTTGATAAAGAAACTTCTTGGCTTTATATAAATGATCCTGCAAGTGAAGATTATTGCAAAGTGTTTATGAATAAAAGGTAGATTATGGTAATTTGTTTCATGTTTATTTTGTTTTTCGTTTTTGGTGCAGTTATAGGTAGTTTTTTGAATGTTTGTATTTACAGAATTCCGGCAAAAATTTCTATTGCGTGGCCATCAAGTCACTGCCCGAAGTGTAAAAACAAAATAAAATGGTACGATAATATACCGATACTAAGTTATCTTATTTTAGGTGGCAAATGCCGTCATTGTAAAGAAAAAATTTCCCTGCAATATCCTATTGTGGAACTTTTAACCGCTATTTTGACAACTTTGTTTTTCTTTAATTTTGGTTTAACGATGTGGACTTCTTGTACTCTTTTTTGCTTATATGTTTTAATTGTTCTTTCTTTTATAGATTTGGAAACTTATACCATACCGGATATACTTTCCATCGGGCTTATATTTTTTGGTCTTGCGGTATGTTTCTTAAATCCTGCTTTTGACGGGAATTGGCTAAATAAATTTACGCAATCTATTACCGGCGCTTCTATTGGCTTTTTCGGTTCTTGGGGGCTAGCGCTTTCCTGCTCGGCTTTTATAAAAAAAGAAGCACTTGGCGGCGGTGATATAAAACTTATGGGAGCAATAGGCGCTTTAAGCGGATGCTGGGGTATGGCAAATGCTTTAATGTTATCTTCTCTCTTCGGTTTAATTTGCTTTGTTATTTTAGCACGTCTTAAAAAAACACCGGAAAACGGCGCAATACCTTTTGGCCCTTTTTTAAGTTTGGGGTTAATAATAAATCTACTTTTCCCACACTTTAATTTGCTCTTAATTGGAGTATAATAAAAACTATTTGACAGATCTTCCGGTTAACTTGCCGGCACCAGGTATCTTTTTTAATATACGCTTGACCTGTTGATAAAGGCCGTTATAGCGTTTTAAAAAAAGAGATTTATTGATAAGATATTCTTTAGGAAAATTACGATGTTTGGCATAACAGGAAATAAATAATTTCAATCTTGTTTCAGTTGAAACCGGTAAATAAAGCGTCTTGGGTGCTTGGTAAATGGTAAGAGGTTTGTTCCTAAACTTAAACCTGTTTATATCAACTAAATAAAATTTATAAGAAGAATCTTGCTTGGAATATAAAATATTGCCGGGGGTATAATCGGTTGATTCAAGACCCTTTTCGTGCAATTGGGCTGTAAAAAGAGCAAAAGCCTTTATCAAAGAAACATTTTTGCAATTATGGCCTAACTGGGAAACATTTTCAAGTTGTTCACTGATAAAATAAGAATCATAAATAAGGCCGTTTTTACGCTGAATTATAAAAGCCAAAGGCTTAGGAGTATTAAAACCGGCTTTTAAAATTTTTTCGGCATTTAAAAATGCTCTTTGGCATTTGGGTTTGCGGATACCAAGAGAATATAAAATTCTGTTTACTATCGGAGCAATTGCATATTTTTTTACATTGATTTTATGCCCGTTTAAATCAAAAACCTTTATTTCATTACGGGCTTTATGGATAGTTTGGCCGTGATTATCAAAATAATTTGGCAGATTTTTTAGAAAATTTTCATCCAAACCAAATTCTTTTAAAATAGGAACTTCTGCGCTATAAACAAAAAAAGTATAACCTTTTTCTTTAAATTTCATCTTTATACCTAATTAGTATTTTACCGATAGAAAATTCTACGTCTGATATAATTATAACATTTTTTAGAATAAATTAAGTTTAACTGGCAAAAAGATTTTTAGGAGTATCAAAATATACAATTTAATTTTTTCCATTGTATTTTTAGAGTTTTAATTTAATCAAAAACAGCACATAGCGGCATAGTATTTTAGGTAAATTTTAATTCAAATTTTGCACAAGCAGAGCATATTTTTTGCAAGGATTTTTGCGTTTAGAGAAGGCTTGCCTAGTGAAGCATATCCCGAGCGGGCGACAGCCCCGCATATGTGAGCAAGGCATAACGCACTATAAACGCAAAAGCCACCGCAAAAAAGATTATGGTTTGAGTCTATCCATTAACCTCGGGAAAGGTATAGTTTCGCGCACGTGATGCAAACCGCAAACCCACGCTACCATTCTTTCAATACCCATACCAAAACCGGAATGCGGTACACTGCCAAACTTTCTTAAATCAAGATACCAATCAAAGGCTTCCGGCGGTAAACCTTGTTCTTTAATACGGGCAACAAGGGTATCATAATCATCTTCACGCTCGCTGCCGCCGATAATTTCGCCGTAACCTTCCGGCCCGATAACGTCAACAGCCAAGGCAAGGCGCGGATCTTTAGGATCGCGTTTCATATAGAAAGCCTTAATTGCGGCAGGATAGCGGTGTATCATAACAGGTCTGTCAAATTGTTGGGAAATTATTGTTTCCTCATCTCCGCCGATATCGCCGCCCCATTCGGTCGGGTTGCCGTTTTTATTTAAAATTTCAATGGCTTCTGTATAAGAAATTCTTGGGAAAGGTTTTTTGATATTTTCAAGTTTAGAAATATCTCTTTCCAAAGTTTTGAGTTCTGCTTGGCAATTCTTTAAAACTCTTTGAACGATATAGCAAATAAAATCTTCGGCAAGGTCCATATCGTCATCAAGAGTGTTAAAAGCGACTTCCGGCTCTACCATCCAAAATTCTGTTAAATGGCGGCGGGTTTTAGATTTTTCCGCTCTAAATGTAGGGCCGAAACAATAAATTTTGCCAAGTGCCATGGCGCTGGCTTCGCCGTAAAGTTGACCGCTTTGGGAAAGAAATGCTTTTTCACCAAAATAATCAGTTTCAAAAAGGGTGCTGGTGCCTTCGCAAGCAGCGGGAGTTAAAATCGGGCTATCAACCAAAGTAAAATCGTTTTCCTTAAAATACTGGCGGATAGCAAAAATAATTTCATCTCTGATTTTTAAAATTGCCACTTGCCTGCTGGAACGCAGCCACAAATGTCTGTTATCCATTAAAAAGGCAGTTCCGTGTTCTTTTGGAGAAATCGGATAATCTTTTGCGGCTTTGATAAGTTTAACATCACTAACGCCGATTTCAAAACCGATGGGTGAGCGTTTATCTTCTTTAACAATACCGGTAATTTCTATTGAAGATTCTTGGGTTAAACTATCCGCTAACGCAAAAACATCTTCTTTAACATCACCTTTAAAAACTACGCATTGAATAATGCCCGAGCCGTCGCGAAGTTGCAAAAATACAAGTTTGCCGCTTGAGCGTTTATTATAAAGCCAACCTTTTAAAACAACCTGCTGACCTAAGTGTTCACCGATATGTTTAATATAAACTCTTGCCATAAAATTGCCTCTTTTTTTAATAAAAAAATGGACGTGATGGGAGTCGAACCCACGACCTCTTCGTTGCGAACGAAGCGCTCTCCCAACTGAGCTACACGCCCTTACTTTTTATATTATACCATTTTAAGACGCTAATAAAATGCTAAAATATATTTATGGCAAAAATAGTCAGAGGATTTAAAGATACTTTCGGCACACAAGCCGAAAACTTAACAAAACTTGAAAACTGCGCAAGAGAAGTCTTTGCTCTTTACGGCGTAGATGAATTGCGCATACCTACGATTGAATTAAAAGAACTTTTTATTAAATCAACCGGAGATACTACCGATATCGTGCAAAAAGAAATGTATGCCTTTGAAGATGCCGGCGGCAGAAATATCGCCCTTAGACCGGAAGGCACACCGGGTATTGTGCGCGCTTATATTGAAAACGGATTTGCGCAAAATAATCCCTTAAAGAGTTTCTATTATATCGGTAATATGTTTAGGGCAGAGCGTCCCCAGGCAGGAAGATATAGAGAATTTGAGCAAATCGGCGTGGAGTGTTTTGGCAATCAAAACCCCGCACAGGATGCCCAGACTATTTTAATGCTAAAAGATATTATTGAACGCTACGGAATAAAAAATTATAAAGTGCGTATAAATTCGCTTGGTTGCGGCAAATGCAGGCCGGCTTTCAGACAGGAGTTAATAAATTTCTTTTCCGCATCAAAAGACCAACTTTGCGATAAATGTAAAGACCGCCTTGAAAGAAACCCTTTAAGAGTTTTAGATTGTAAAATTGACGGACCTAAATTTACTAATGTTCCCAAGCAAAAACTTTGCCCAGATTGCCAAGCGCATTTTGACGAAGTACTTGCCTTACTTAAAGGCAAAATTGATTTTGAAGTGGACCCTATGCTTGTGCGCGGGCTTGATTATTATACCCAAACGGTATTTGAATTTGTCGCCGGAACAAATGCCCAAAACGCTATTGCCGGCGGCGGAAGATATGATACCCTTGTTAAATCTATGGGCGGGCCTGCTTGCCCGGCTGTCGGCTGGGCTTTGGGCGCACAAAGAGTTGCTTCCGTTTTAGAAGAACAAACAAAAGCAGAAGAAAATATCCAAAGAGAAAACAAATTTTTTGTAATCTCTATGGATAAAACCTGTAATCAAACCGCTTTTGATATTATGCAAAAACTCCGCCAGGCAGATATAAAAACCTTGGGCGGTATTTTTGATAAAAATATCAAATCGCAAATGAAACAGGCAGATAAAAATAACTGCCGCTGGGCCATAATTATAGGTTCAAGCGAAGTTGAAAAAAATACTTTTGTTTTAAAAGATTTGAATAATGCCGAGCAAAAAGAATATTTGCAAAGCGAAGTTATTTCCATATTAAAAAAGGTGCAAAATGAAAAGAACTAATTATTGCGGCGATATTAACGCCAAACTTACCGATACCAAACAAACATTATGCGGCTGGGTGCAAAGTTACAGAAACCACGGCGGCGTTTTGTTTTTAGATTTAAGAGATAGAACAGGCCTTGTGCAAGTGGTAGTTGAACCGGAAAATAAAACGGCTTTTGAAATTGCGCAAACCTTGCGTAATGAATATGTCGTTTGCATAACCGGTCAGGTTAAAGCCCGCAAGGAAGGTTATACCAATAAAAATATGAAAACCGGCGAAATTGAAGTTATCGCCGATACCATTGAAGTATTAAATACCTGTATTCCCCTTCCCTTTGAAATTGATACAGATAAAAATTTAAGTGAAGAAATCCGCTTTAAATACCGCTATCTTGATTTGCGTGCACCAAGAATGGTGCGCAATTTAACTATGCGCCATAAAATCGCACAATGCGTCAGAAAATATTTTGACGAAAACGGATTCTTGGAAATTGAAACACCGATTTTAACCCGTTCTACACCGGAAGGCGCAAGGGATTATCTCGTGCCTAGCCGCGTGCATAAAGGCAAATTTTATGCCCTTCCGCAAAGCCCGCAAATGTTCAAACAAACTTTAATGGCAAGCGGAATTGACAGATACTTCCAACTTGCACGCGCATTTAGAGATGAAGACTTAAGAGCAGACCGCCAGCCCGAACACACACAAATAGATGTGGAAATGTCCTTTGTTGATTTGGACGATATTTTCACTATCGGCGAAGGTATGATGAAAAAAGTTTTCACAATGGCAGGCGAAGAAATAAATATTCCTTTTAAACGTTTGCCCTATCAGGAAGCAATGCTGAAATACGGCAGCGATAAACCCGATGTTCGCTTTGGTCTTGAAATAAGCGATGTAAGTGAAATATTCAAAAACAGCACATTTAAAGTTTTTACCCAAAGTTTGCAAGACGGCGGCGTTATTAGGGCTTTAGTTGCCCCAAACAGCACCGAAGTTTTAACTAGAGGCGCACTTGATAAATTAACCGAACTCGTCAAAAAGAACGGCGCAAAAGGTTTAAGTTATTTAAAAATTAAAGAAGGCCAGGCAACCGGACCTAGCGCTAAGTTCTTTACCAAAGAAGAACTTGATAATTTAATTAAAACCTTAAATGCCGGAGAAAACTCTACCATATTTATAGGAACGGATAAATCTAATACCTGCGCTTTATTTATGGGCGCTTTGAGAAAAGAGTTAATTAAAGTTTTAGGTTTAAAACCTGCTTATAAATGGGCTCCTTTATGGATTGTTAATTTCCCCCTTCTTGAGTATATTCCCGAAGAAGACAGATATGATGCAGCCCATAACCCATTTACCGCACCTTTGGAAGAAGATATCCCCTTGCTAAAAACAAATCCTTTAGCAGTGCGTTCTTATCAGTTTGATATGGTTTTAAACGGCGTGGAACTTGCTTCCGGCTCTATCAGAAACCATAGACGCGATTTGCAAGAACAAATCTTGGCCCTTATGAAACACTCAAAAGAACAGGCGGCACTCAGATTTGGTATGCTGTTAAATGCTCTTGAGTGCGGTGCACCTCCGCATGGCGGTTTTGGGCTTGGTTTAGATAGATTAACCGCACTTCTTTGCGGAGAAGAATCTATTAAAGAAGTTATTGCTTTCCCCAAGACAACGGCGGCTTTCTGCCCCTTAACAGAATCGCCAAATGTCGTAGATAAACAGCAACTTGATGATTTGGCAATAAAATTAGATGAAGTAAAAATAGAAAAATAAATCCAAAAGGCCCATTTTTAAAATGGGCCTTTTTTATTGTCTATTAAACTATTTTTTTTGCTAAAATATTTTTATCTTATAAAAAAGGTTTTTTATGCGTTTTTTAAACGATAAATTTTTTAGAGTTGCCGTTATTGTTTTACTTTTATTATTGGCTTTGCCTTTTATGTTCTCTACGCCGGAACCGGATAAAGAGGATATAAATAAACCGACAAACTCTTTCATTCTCAATTCTTTATATAAAGCATATAACAGAGTGGCAACTTTTTATGGCTTTAAATCAGCAGAAAAAGCAGAAGAAAAAACTTCTAACCCTTCTAATCTAAAAAAGAGAATACAATTAGTGCAAAGTAAAGCAAAAGGCGTTACACTTGAACAGAAACAAGAAGAACAAGAAAAGGCTTCCGTCCTAAATGGAGAAATGAAAGAAAATAATTTAAATAACTCTGAAACAAAAAATGCAGAAAATAACGCCCAAAAATATTTTACAAACAATACAGATTCTTCTTTTGGTGAATATGTTACCTATAATAATAATATCTATCCTGTTTTAACAGATAAGAAAGGTAATAAATATATTCAAACAGAAACAGGGCCTGTTGCCTTAACATCCTTACCTAAAACAAGCAAGATTTTTTATAAACAAAACAGCGGGCAAGAAACAAACCAAAACACAGCAACAAATACCGCCATAAAACAAACAAACGGACAAGAACAGAATTTTAGCACCTCTCTGCGCAGACTAGAAACCAATCAATATCAGGGAGAATATGCTGCCCCTACAAAATATAACGCTGCAAAAAACTTCCTTGGGCAAAAATCTCTTTCATCCGCAAATAATAAAGCACAGGATTTATACCAAAACTTTAATGAAAATCTAAAAAATGTAGAAAATCTAAAATTAAGTGCCGGAGAAAAAACTTCCTCAAAATCCGCCGGAAAAACTTATATTAGAACTTATAAGGCAGAAGTATATAATCCTACTACCAAAAAAACGGAAGTTATCACGGCATCTGAAAAAGTAACCCCGGAAAGTTTGCAAGAAGCCCAAATAGTAAAACAAATAACTTTAAACGATATACAGGGAATACAATATAATACGGAAAAATTTGAAGATGAAAATCAAAACGAAAAGCCTTTCCCCAGCCAGGAAATTTTAGAAGACTTAAAAGACCTTCCCCCACATACAATTATAGCAGGTCTTAGTAGTATAGATTATCCGGAAGATATGGATATAGAGGCTTCTTATACTGAGGCCTATAATTTTGCCAATTCACAATTACCTTCAGATAAATATCCCAGAC
>Ga0265299_10005074_pt1 | contig 12291 bp, 8 predicted proteins | sample AusTroGonzalo_MG_4_FD_193485 | JGI IMG/M metagenome (GOLD analysis project Ga0265299, IMG submission 193485) | Bovine rumen microbial communities from tropical cattle in Woodstock, Queensland, Australia - Gonzalo_02 | ecosystem: Host-associated > Mammals > Digestive system > Stomach > Rumen ...
ACCAGACCACACTGGAGTGGAGTAGCAGCAACGAGGCCGTTATCAGCAACTACGGCAAATACGCTCCCATAGGACTCAAAGAGGATACGGAAGTAACGCTGACCAGCCGCCTCAACTGTGGTGACTATTTCTGGCAAGAGGCCTTCACAGTCAAAGCACTGTCAGAGGAAAATGCCAAGACCACTAACGAGACCTGGGCTAATGGCATGCTGGCTCATTATAACTTTGACGATGCCGACCTCACAAATCTGTTGAACCCGACAGAAAAAGCGGTGCTGAAACATCAAGGGACAACAGCCAATCCTACTATTGACGATACCGAACCGTTGCGCAATGGCAATACCGTTCATCTGAACTTTGGTGTGAATGGAAATGAGAGCTACGTAGCCATTCCCAACCCCTTAAAAGGAAAAGATCTCTCCAATGGAGCTACCATCTCTTTCTTCGTGAAGCGTACAGATGATAACCTATGGGATGCGCTCTTGGGTTTTGAGAATAACAACCAGCGTCTTTATATGACCGGCAATCTGTATGTAGGCTTTAATGATGGTAGCGGTAATTATATCGATATCAATCATCCTGAGACCGTAAAGACAGGAAAACTGTCGCCAGGCAAATGGGATATGGTGACCATCACCTTCTCCCGTACTGTCAATTCCGCCTCAGGTGGTATCACCATCTATGTAAACGGCATCAAGACCTCAGATAAATATAAGGAGTCACTCAATGGTACAGAAGCCACCACCAGACAAGGTTTTGACTATAACCTGATACTCGACCTCATGGCATCCAGCGATGAACTATGGTTAGGAAAAGGTTCGTTCTGGGGTTCTGCCGACGTCCGCTTTGACGATGTGATCATCTATGACCGTGTGCTCAGTCTACTGGAGATTATGGCACTGCAGCAAATGACTGATCGCAGCAATATCGATGGCATTACCGACGGCATCCAGCCAGTAGCCAATAGCCAACAGCTAACACCCAACACCCAATACCACGACCTAATGGGACGCCGCGTTGAGAATCCACGCAAGGGACTCTATATTATAAAAGGTAGAAAGATTCTGGTAAAATAAACCTCAAACCTCTAAAGCAGGTCCAGACAACGCTCAATGAATATGCCGCAGCAGCGATCTTCCACATCGCGGTTGCGGTATATCATTTCTCGCACCACATCCATTGCCTGACGTGTGCTGGCAGACAGCGACTCATTCTTCATGAGATGACCAATGAGTACTGCCGAGAAGATATCACCCGTACCGTGATACAGGCCTGGTATCTCGTCGTAGTCGTGGAAGAAATACTTGCCTGTGGCAGCATCATAGCCGCACACCTGATTCTTATTATCGATAAAGCAACTGGTAACAATCGCTGAGCGTGTACCCAACTTCACCAGCTTATCGAGCAAATCACAAGCTTCGCGACGTGTTAGTCCCTCCTGCTTGAAAGGGTCGCCAACCAGATGACAGGCCTCCGTATAGTTGGGGAATATCAGATGCGCCACGCTGACCATCTCACGCATCAGTCTCACCTGATTCTCGCCTATACCATTATATAATTTACCACCATCGCCCATCACAGGATCCACAAAGATAGTACATCCCTGTTCGGCTTGTTCCCTACAGAACTGAGCCACGAGTCGCGACTGTTCCTCGCTGAACATCAAACCCGTACAGATGGCATCAAAACGGAAACCCAGTTTTTTCCAGACGGGCAAAGTCTGACGCATATATTCCGTGGTGTCCTGCTGCGCAAAATCGCCATAGTCAAGCGTGTTAGACACTAATGCCGTGGGCAAATTAAATGCAGGAATACCCATATACGACAAAATTGGCAACATGGCGGCCATACCCACCTTGCCATATCCTGCTACATCATTTACTAAAAGAACCTTTTTCAACTTTCAACTATCAACTATGAATTAACACAAAGCAGGTTTTTCTGTAACTGTTGTGCGCTGCTGGCGCCTACCAATACAGAGGTAACGCCACGCTGCTGCAAAATCCATTCCAATGCCATCTGCGACAGAGGCTTATTCTGCTCCTGAGCCTGTTTGTTATAAGTGCGAAGCTTTGCCAACAACTCTTCTGTCAGCATACTCTCTTTGAGGAATTTCCCTTTCGACATACGTGAATCTGCAGGAATACCATTCAGATAACGATCCGTCAGCAGTCCCTGTGCTAAAGGCGAGAACGAGATAAAACCGATACCCTTCTCAACACAGAAATCCAAGATACCCTCTTCCTGAGGCGCACGATCCAGCATATTCAACCTGCCCTGATAAATCAACATGGGCACATCGCGCTCACGCAGATACTGCTCAGCAAACTTCGTTGCTTCCAAAGGCCAACGCGAGATACCAACATATAAGGCTTTTCCGCTACGCACAATATCCACCAATGCCTGCAACGTCTCCTCTAGCGGCGTCTCCGGGTCATAGCGATGACTATAGAAGAGGTCCACGTAATCCAGGTGCATACGCTTCAAACTCTGGTCGAGCGAAGCCATCAGGTATTTTCTTGACCCCCAGTTGCCATAAGGTCCAGGCCACATATCGTAACCAGCCTTTGTAGAGATGAAGAGTTCGTCACGATAAGGAGCGAAGTCATCATCCATCAACCTACCCATCGTTTCCTCTGCCGAACCATAAGGAGGTCCATAGTTGTTAGCCAAATCGAAATGCACCACACCATGATCAAAGGCATAATGCGTAATTTCTCTGGAGCGCTCATAAGAGTCCACACCACCAAAGTTATGCCAGAATCCCAGCGACACTTTTGGCAGCATAACACCAGAGCGTCCACACCTCTCAAACTTCATCCCGCCATCATAACGTGACGGGTCAGCAAGATATTTATCCATAGACTGTTGAATTTTGCGTGCAAAGTTATAAAAAAAAGTAGGTAAAGTGTAAAAACAACCCAAAAAATGAATAAAAAGTTGCACAAATACCCCCTGTGTGTGCACACAAAGGGCAGTTTTTTTATAAAAAGTTTGCGTAATTGAAAGAAAATGAGTTACTTTGCACCCGATTTTCGTTTCGATTATCGTAAAAAGATTGAATATTAACATTAAAAAAAGAAAAAATTATGTCAGAAATTGAAAGCAAAGTAAAGGCTATTATCGTAGACAAGCTGGGTGTTGACGAGGCAGAAGTAAAGCCCGAGGCAAGTTTCACCAATGATCTGGGTGCAGATTCACTGGATACTGTTGAGCTCATCATGGAGTTTGAGAAGGAGTTCGGCATTTCTATTCCTGACGATAAGGCAGAGAAGATTGGCACCGTTGCTGATGCTATCGCTTATATCGAAGAGAACGCAAAATAAGTTATTCGCAAGTTGAGGTTTGAGGATTGAGAATGAAGGTTTATGCCAAGCGTAAGCCACATCTCAAATCTCAAACCTCAATTCTTAAATCTATTTTTTATGGAATTAAAAAGAGTGGTTGTGACAGGCCTTGGCGCAGTCACCCCTGTAGGAAACACACCCGACGAAATGTGGAAGAATCTCCTCGCAGGAGTTAGTGGTGCTGCCCCTATCACATCTTTCGATACAACCAACTTCAAGACAAAGTTTGCTTGTGAGGTTAAGAACCTCAACGTAAACGACTTCCTCGATCGCAAGGAGGCTCGCAAGATGGACCGTTATACTCAGTTGGCCCTTATTGCTGCCAAGCAGGCTGTTGAGGATAGCAACATGGATTTGGAAACCATCGACAAGAACCGCATCGGTGTTGTATTCGGTGTAGGTATCGGTGGTATTAAGACTTTCGAGGACGAGATTACTTATTACGGTGTTCATCGTGCTGATGGTCCTAAGTTCAATCCCTTCTTCATTCCTAAGATGATTGCCGACATTGCAGCCGGACAGATTTCTATCATGTACGGCTTCCATGGTCCCAACTATATCACTTCTTCTGCCTGCGCTTCTTCAAGCAACGCACTGGCTGATGCCTTCAACCTGATTCGTCTGGGTAAGGCCAACGTTATCGTTGCTGGTGGTGCCGAGGCAGCTATCTGCGAGAGCGGTGTTGGTGGTTTCAATGCTATGCACGCTCTTTCTACCCGCAATGATGAGCCCGAGAAGGCAAGTCGTCCTTTCAGCGCCAGTCGCGACGGATTCATCATGGCCGAGGGTTCTGGTTGCTTGATTCTCGAGGAACTGGAGCATGCTAAGGCTCGTGGTGCTAAGATCTATGCAGAGATGGTTGGTGCTGGTATGAGTGCTGATGCACATCATATCACAGCTTCTCATCCTGAGGGTCTGGGTGCTAAGCTGGTGATGCAGAACGCCCTTGAGGATGCTGGCATGAAGCCCGAGGATATCGACTATATCAACGTACATGGTACTTCTACCCACGTTGGTGATATCTCTGAGGCTAAGGCTATCAAGGAAGTATTTGGCGATGCAGCTTACAAGCTCAATATCTCGTCAACAAAGTCAATGACTGGCCACCTGCTGGGTGCCGCTGGTGCCGTAGAGGCTATGGCTACCGTATTGGCTATCCAGAACGACATCGTTCCTCCCACTATCAACCACGAGGACGGTGACGAAGATCCTGAGATTGACTATAACCTCAACTTTACCTTCAACAAGGCACAGAAGCGTACAGTACGCGCTGGTCTGAGCAATACGTTCGGCTTCGGCGGTCACAATGCCTGTGTCGTTTTCAAGAAGTATGAGGCTTAACGATATCATTGACCGTATAAAGCTCCCTTTCCGCAAGGAGAAGGAGCTTTTTTCTTCTCTTCACGCCATCATTGGCTTCTATCCCCATAATATCAAGTATTACAAGATTGCGCTGACCCATAAGAGTAGCGGACAGCGTAATGACAAGGGACGCCCCCTGAACAACGAGCGACTTGAGTTCTTGGGCGATGCGCTGCTTGATGCCGTGGTAGGACATATTGTCTTCGAGCATTTCGAAAACAAGCGTGAGGGTTTCCTCACCAATACCCGTTCCAAACTGGTGAGTCGTGAGACTTTGGGAAAATTGGCTCAGGAGATGGGGCTCACCGAACTCATCCAGAGCAACACCTCTAAGCGCTCCCACAACAGCTACATGGCTGGCAATGCCTTTGAAGCACTTGTTGGCGCCATCTATCTGGATCAGGGCTATGATGCCGTGATGCGCTTTATGAAGACGCGTATTTTGGCACAGATGGTCAATATCGACAAGGTGGCTTATAAGGAGGTCAACTTCAAGTCGAAATTGCTGGAGTGGACACAGAAGAACCGCGTGAAAATGACGTTCGAGATTCTGGAAGAAGACAAGGATAAAGAAGGGTCACCCATCTTCGGTTTCCTCGTTAAGATAGAAGGTGTAGAAGGTGGTAAGGGCAAAGGCTATTCTAAGAAGGAAGCGCAACAGGCAGCCTCACAAGACACTCTGCAGCGCCTCCGTCGCGAGCCACAATTTATTGATGCCATCTTCCAAGCCAAATCTGAACGTACCAAGATGGAAGAAGAGCCTACCGCTATTGCGCCTGATTTGGAGAAGGAGAAGGAGTTTATTATCTCAAGTGAGAATGGAGAACTGAAAACTGAGAGGTATGATAACCTTCAGGGCGAGCAGTCTTCTGAAAACGAAAACAGCAAAACTAATCCCACCTCTCAACTCTCAGATCTCAATTCACAATTAGACAATGAGTTCGATCTTTCAGACATCACGCATCAGCCCAAGGAGCTCTCTCGTGAAGAAATCATAGCTGCAGCCGAGGCAGCAGCCTACGAGGCATAATCTAATTCTATGAAGACAGCAGTCGTCGGTGGAGGTGCAGCAGGATTCTTTCTTGCCATCAATCTTAAGGAAATGTGTCCACAGATGGACATTACCATCCTTGAGGCCTCACACCACGTACTTGCCAAGGTAAAGATCTCTGGTGGCGGACGCTGCAACTGCACCAACTCGTTTGAGGAGGTCAAAGACCTGCAGAGCGTCTATCCGCGAGGGCACCGCTTACTGAAACGCCTCTTCAAGCAGTTTGATCATCGCGACGCCTATCAGTGGTTTGAAAGCAGAGGCGTCAAACTCGTAACTCAGGCAGACCAGTGCGTCTTCCCGCAGTCGCAGGATTCACAAACCGTCATCAACCTCTTTCTCAGTGAAGCCCGTCGTCTGGGCATCACCATCCAGACTGGCTGTCGCATCACCAGTCTTGACGCCCTCTCCGACTATGACTTCATCGCCATCACCACAGGTGGCATGAATCATTCCTCATTTCTCATTCCTCATTTCTCATTTAGCGACTTTGTCGCGCCTATTCCCTCCCTCTTCACCTTTAATATAGAAGATAAGGCACTGCGGGATCTGATGGGCACTGTTGTAGAGGCCACTGCCATGATTCCTGGCACTAAGATGCGAGCATCAGGCCCCCTGCTCATCACGCATTGGGGTATGAGTGGCCCTTGCATCCTGCGTCTCAGCAGCTATGCCGCACGCCTGCTCAGTGAGCACAACTATCAGATGCCGCTCGCTGTCAACTGGACCCAATTAAAGGAAAACGAGGTTCAACAGGAACTGGCATCCTTCTGTCGCCAGTACGCACAGAAGCAACTGCCCTCTATGCGACCTTTTGAGCTGCCTCAGCGCCTTTGGACCTACCTTCTCGAGAAATCCCTGCAAGGACGTGCCCACGCCCCATGGGGAAGCCTCAACCAAAAAGAGCTGAACCGTCTTTGCAACATACTTATCAACGATACCTATCAGATAGCCGGTCGTGCGCCCTTCAAGGACGAGTTTGTGACTTGCGGCGGTATCGACCTTTCAGCTATCAACCCCGCTACGCTCGAAAGTCGTGAGCATCCCCACCTCTATTTTGCTGGCGAGGTGCTCGATATCGACGGTGTCACAGGTGGCTTCAATTTCCAAGCAGCCTGGACCACAGCCTATGCCGTAGCTACTGCCATCGCTGCACAGTTGGTTAGCAAAGACTAACCCCTGTTCGTGCAATCAGTCAATTAGAGTCTTGTACATCTCCCATTTCACATCGAAGTAACAGAGAGCACCTCGCCTGGTTTGTAGGTGATTTTTCTTTACATTTTATCTCAATCCGTTCATTGCCGTAATTGCTTCTAAACATGTGTCATGAATTCACTCGAGTAATTTCATCGATTTACTTGATTCATTTCATGAAATTACTCGAGTGAATTCATCGCATCAAATAAGGCGCTAAAAACCCCTGTTTTAGTGGCATTCTTTAGGTGGTAAAAAGAATTTACTTCTACATGTATATCAGTGTAACAAGACCTTTTCATCATTACGTTATTTTTTGTAAGGTATAGAAATATAGTTTATTGTGGTTGCACAAGATAATGGTCTTTCGTGATAATCACGAACAAAACACAAGTTTTTTTTGCGTTTTTATTCACTTATTCGTACCTTTGCACGGTCAATGAAGGCTAAAACTATAGTGATACGACATATTATAACGATTATCCTGGGCTGTTTGTCAGCATTACAGCTGACGGCACAACCTGTATGTGATGTGGTGAGATATAACGAGGCCGACGGTGTCTCGTCAGCACATATCACCCAGTTGCTACAGGACAAATATGGCTTTATGTGGTTTGCCACTTGGAATGGTCTGTGTCGCTACGACGGCAACGAGTTTCGTACCTTCAAGTCACAAGTGGGCGATGGCTGTCACATGACAACCGACCGCATCCGCAACATCACACTATTGCCTAAAGGACGTATTCTGTGTCAGGATGACGAGGATATGTATATATTCGACCTGAAGACCTACGGTTTTCGCAACCTCAACGATGACGAACGGCAACAAGTGGAAACCTATCAGCGCAAATACCGTCAGAGTCATTCGCTGATGAGTGGCAAGAGCGTGACCTGGATAGACAACCAGCAGATACAATGGACACTACACGGCAATGAACACCTGACCTATGCCGATGCCTCTGGAAAAGAAATAGATTATCCCCTACCCCTGCAATTCAATACGTTGTTATTTGCCGCCCCCGACAACCAAGGCAACCTCTGGGCCATAGACCACGGCAATATCTATCGCTTCTCTACCAAGCAGCAACCTACCCAACGTCTTGTCATTGAGCCGCAGGCCGAGGTTAAATGTCTGTTTGCCGACAGTAAGAGCCACTACTTCGTCTGTACAAAAGAAGATCAGACTGTACGTGTCTATGACATCTCTGACGACAGACTTTTAGGCTATTTAGGAGCCGACGGCCACCTACATCAAGCATACACAACGTTTGGCGCTGCCGTCTATTGCATGCATGAAAGGCCAGACGGCACACTATGGCTCGGCACCAAGCCAGACGGACTCTTCCGCCTGAAGCCCATCAGAGACAACGCATACGAAATAACCCATTTCACAGACTTACCCCATACTGATGTCTATCATATTGCAGAAGATCGCTGGGGGCACCTCTGGGCAGCCACATTAGGTGGCGGTATCTACTATACCACGGAACCTGACGCTGCACAACCTCGTTTCATCATGCCAATCCATTACCCGAAGGAGCACGGCAGACGTGCCCGCTTCCTTTTCCAAACCAAAGACGACATCCTAATGGTAGCTACTGACGATGGTCTGCTGATAGCCAAACTGAAGAAAGACGCAGAAGGAATGCGTTTCCAACGACATCAGCGCGAGTCTGACCGCAAAGAGAGTCTGAGTTGCAGCGCCACCACAGATATCGTACAAGACCCGAAAGGACGCTACTTCATAGGAACAGAGAGTGGTGGCATCAACATGATAGAGGGTCAGGACTTGCTGGCATCACAGTTAACATTCCGTCATCTGAGACGACAGTTCCACGTACAGCCCAACGACATTGTACAATCGCTGACCAACACCCCTGAAGGCGGCCTTATGGCTATAGGCAGTCATCTCATCACATTGACAGACAGTAGCACGCAAGGTCGCGTGCTCGATGCCCGCTATTTTAACAGCAACTACCGTTTCAGCGAGGCCCATCCATTGAAACTACCCAACAGACGCTGGCTGTTCGGACTGACCGACGGAGCTTTCTCTACCACCTCTGAACAAATGGCACGCCATACATTCACACCACGACTCGTGCTAACACATTTAGAGACGAGAGGAGAGCTACAAGAGGGATGCTTCTGGGGCATTGAGGCATCAGACACATTGGTAGTACAACCAGAAGAACGCAGCCTTACTATCCATTTCACTGCCCTCGACTTCTGCGCATCAGAACGCATCAACTATGCCTTCCGTCTGTCAAAAGACGACGAGTGGAACTATATCGGGCACAACCACTCTGCCACCCTGCTCGATATGGAACCTGGCACCTACCAACTGGAAATTCGTTCCACAAATGCCGACGGCGAATGGCAGGACAATATCCGCAGACTAACCATCATTGTCAATCCCACCTTCTGGGAAGCCTGGTACGGTCAGTTACTCGTCATATTGCTGATTCTTTCCACATTGGCAGGTATCGCATATATCATATTTTATATACGTCGCATTCGTCAACAACATCGTGAGACACTCATGAAGTATCTCTCCCTCATAGAAGCAAATAGCAAGAAACAAGAAACAAAGGACAAGGAACAAGAGATGACAGAAGACGCAGAACTTGATCCTGTCATCAAACGCGTGATGCAGTTTGTAGAAGAGAATATCTCCAATAGCGAAGCCAATGTGGGTGAGATGGCACAAGCTGCTGCTATCAGCCGCAGCGGTCTGCAACGCAAACTAAAACAGGCCATGGGTATTACCCCCCAGGACTTGTTGCGCGAGGCCCGCATCAAACGCGCCTGCCAGTTGCTCAGGGAGACCGACAAGAGCATTAGCGAGATAGCCTATGCCTGTGGCTTTACAGACCCCAAATATTTCAGTCGCAGTTTTAAGCAAAGCACAGGAAAAGCCCCTTCAGAATGGAAAAATGCGTCAGAATAAGCTATCTGACGCATTTTTCATACCTTTTTGACGCAAAGTTACCCCATCCTATTTACTGCTATCGTGTACCTTTGCACCACGTTTCAAAACGATACCTACTAAAATACTTAAAAACTAACAATGAAACAACAACTATTTCGAATCTTGGTTGCCGGCATCACAGCTGTGATGCTCGGCAATCTGCATGCAGGTAAGGTGCACACCTTGGGCGATTCCACCATGGCACCTTACGATGAAAACGCTACCAATACGCGTGGTTGGGGAATGTATTTTGGTAACTTCCTCACCAATGGGTGGACATCCATCAACTATGCCAAAGGAGGGCGCGACTCGCGTGCTGGCTATCGTGAACTTTGGCAAAACGCTAAAAACAATGTACAGCCAGGCGACTATGTGCTGATACAGTTTGCCCATAATGATGGTAAATATAATGGTGTAGACAATCTGGAGCTGCAAGCATACTATACCGCCAAGGGCGATGCTGCCAACGCTGCTGCCGTGAAGAGCGACGGACGAGGCACAACCCCGTCAACTACCTATAAGGAATGTCTCACACAAATCATCAATGCCGTAAAAGAAAAAGGTGCTACACCTATATTAGTATCTGCCGTTTGCCGCTGCTATTTCAGTGGCAACAAGATTACCCGTCCTGGTCGCCACGACTTAGGCAATAAATACGACGCTATCGTTGACGGCGTGCTCAAGACAGGGCTGAGTCTTCCTGAGAGCGACCACACCATGGACTATAGCTACCAGATGGAGCAGTTGGCCACAGACCTGGGTGTATCGTTTATTGATATGACCACAGCCACCAAGAACCTCTACGAGAGCTACGGAACATATGATAAATGTTATGCCGCCCTGTTTGACAAAGGAGCAGAGACCGACAATACGCACTATAATCTGACTGGGGCCCTGATGGCAGCCCGCCTGTGTGCACAACTGATGAAAGAGAAAGGCATTCTGTCTGACAATATCGAGATACCCACCGACCTGTCGATAGCGCCCTCGAATGCAGACATGGGCGATATCTATGTGGGACAGTCGGGCATCAAAGAACTGACACTTACAGGATTAGGATTAGAGCCTGCCACGGGTACCATTACCATCACACCCTCTGAGGGTATTCTGTTGTCTGCAGACAAGCAAAACTGGCAAAGTTCACTGACAGCCAACTACCAGAGTGGAACGGTTATCAAGACTTTTTATGCCAAGGTAGCCGCTACTGCTGCTGGCGCGTTCAACGGTACCGTTACAGCTACATTGGATAACAAGACCGCTGTGACAAATGTGACGATGAATGCCATTGAATTGGGTAGTGGTGATCCGTTTAGCATAACCTGGACCATGAATAAAACAGACCAGACGAAAGCAACTGTTTCAGATACAGAGAAAGTAACGGCAAAAGACGTTGCTTATGAAGGACTTGGCACCTATGGTTATGTCAATGGCTATGGTGCCCTGATTGCCCCTACAGGTCCTACGGGGGCATGGCCTACTGCCGGCATCGACGACACTCCCAATCAGTATGTGCAATTTGCAGTCACGGCCCCTGAGGGCAAGAAGCTTGACATCAACAATATTGCCATGAAAATCAAGGCACAGGGCGGTGGTTCGCTACAGTGTCATGTCTATTACTCTACCGATGGCTTCGTCACGCGAAAAACGATCTTCTCTTCCTCTGTACTCACTGGTACTTGGAATGAAATCAATACGGATGCGGTGGCTCATGTTGACGAGGGCGACCAGTTGCTGATTCGTGTATATCCCTGGTCTGGACAAGTGGACAACGGACGCTGGATTTGTATCTCTGACGTTGTGGTCAGCGGACAGTCGAAAGATGCTGCCGGCGTGAATATCCAGGGTTCTATTATCTATAAGCTCGATCAGGGTGGACTCTCACAAGGCAACGATGTCCTGATGGATCCTCATGAGTTGGAAGCAGGTTTTTCAGGCAAGTCATGGATGGCTGGCAGCAGTCTGACGGTAGAGAATACAGTGAGCTATCGTGGTGCTTCCGGCGAAACAAACGTCACTCAGACACGCATCTACAATGGCACAGGCAGTTCTTTTCCCAACACAGCAGGTGCCGACAACACGCTGACGCTAACCCTTACCCCTGAGGACGGTTTTACATTTGTTCCCTCCAGACTGAAGTTTGAAGCTGCACGCTATGGAACAGACGGCGGCACCATCAGTGTCTCTGCAGATGCAGGCCAGACACATGTCGACCTGGTGACCAATGCTGGCGTAAACCGTGATGCCAAGAATCTTACCATTGCCTCATTCTCTGAGGAGATTACTGGCGTCACAGCCACTGCCGACAATCCCCTGAAAGTGAACTTTTCATTCTTGGGACTGGGTAATACCAAGCAGATGGGTCTCTCGAA